>Ga0307998_1000177_pt1 | contig 36423 bp, 29 predicted proteins | sample Davwhametageno37_FD_203147 | JGI IMG/M metagenome (GOLD analysis project Ga0307998, IMG submission 203147) | Marine microbial communities from Davis Island wharf, Antarctic Ocean - #37 | ecosystem: Environmental > Aquatic > Marine > Unclassified | place: Antarctic Ocean: Davis Island wharf... | reverse complement strand
AAAATGGCAGTCCTGAGCTTAAACAAGGTCTATTGAGTTCGATACTTGATAATAAACTGGTTTTCAAAAACGGTATGTATCGAACCCCGAAATTCAAACAAGGGTTCGCTTATATATATCAGAATACCAATAAGATGAAAGGATATAAAATAAAAACGGGAGATAGTCTTTCGAATATCTCCCGTCTAGTACCGAAGGCGGGAATCGAACCCGCACTCCCAGAAGGAACTGGATTTTGAATCCAGCGCGTCTACCAGTTCCGCCACTTCGGCATTTTAATAGCTGCAAATTTATTTAAATCTCCCGAGCTAGCTTTATTATTCAACCTTATTTTGATTAGGCTCTTATTCTTTCAAATGAAGTTTATTGTCGTGTAAATATACTTGATAATTAGTGTTTTATCTTTTTTATCCAGGGTCATGCCAACTGAATTTACCTAAGTCAGTGCCAGTTTTGTTTTAGATGTAGGTAAACCGAAGCGTAAAACGAATGGAGTTTATAGCTAATCGTGTATTTCTATTCCTTCCGGTCTTTCTCTTTTCCAACGTCTATGACTCCATAACCAACCAGCTGGATCTTCCTTTATGGTGTCTTCTAAGACTTGAGTATGAGCTTTGGTAATGTCTCCTAATTGAGTTTTTGTAGGTTCGGCTTCTACATCTATGTATTCAAACTCATAATAACCTCTTTTTATTTTTTTTATTCTAGAAAAAACCACAGGAACATCAAAATCAACTGCCAATTTTTCGGCTCCAAAAGCCACAGGGGTTTCTTGATTTAAAAAGGTTAACCAATAGGATTTGTTTACATCATTTACCGAATGATCTGTCGCGAAAATATATCCATATTGTCCATTTTCTTTTTCCTTAAAAAAAGTTTTCACCTTCTCAGCTTGTAAAGGTATCGTCCCGAATGACCGGCGAATTTCATCTAGTTTTTTTTCAAAATATTGGTTGCTCAGTTTTCTATATAGCAGTATAATTTTATGTTTTACTGGCATGTCAATTCCTAAAAACCACCATTCCCAAGAGTAGTAATGCCCGGTGGTAATAATAACCGATTTTCCTTTTTCGAAGTAACTATCCAAAAGTTCTGGGTTTTTACAAACCATACGTTTACTTATCTCCTTTTTGGAAATGGTGAGTCCTTTTAGGCCTTCCAAAATATTATCGCAGAACTGACTATAAAAATCCGTTTCAATTTGGAGTAGTTCTTTATATGTTTTATTGGGGAAAGATTTTTGTAAATTCATTCTTGTCACCTCTTTTCGGTAACCAATGACTTTGTATAGAATAAGATAAACGAAATCACTTATGCGATATATTATACCCATAGGCAAACTGCTAAAAGGTATTATCACCAATTTAAACAAAAGCATAGATAGCAGTTTCGACATACTGCAAAAGTAGGTTTTAACAAGAAAGAAGCGCAGGTAAAAAAGTGATTTCCGTCCGCTAAACCACCTGTTTTATTTGCTTAATCAATTTACATTTGCGCCGAAATGAAACTCTTATTAAGTACACTATTTTTATTCATTATTGGATTTTCGTTTTCGCAAACCAGTGGTGACATTCAGCTAAAAAAAACAGTTCATTCTATAAAGGTAGATGGCGTTATTGGCAGCGAAGAATGGTCTGGTAATGATACTATTCAAGATTTCAACCAACAGTTTCCATTCGATTCCATAAAGGCTATTACGAAAACTAAGGTGTTGCTTACCTACGATGATAAGAACATTTACGTTGCTGCCATTTGTTATGGCCAATCCAAAAAGGATTACATCATTCAATCGTTAAAAAGAGATTTTGAAGCGGAGAGTAACGATCACTTTGCCATTCATTTCGATCCTTTTAACGATGCAGTAAATGGGTTTTATTTTGCCGTTAATCCAAAAGGGGTGCAGCGTGAGGGGACAATTCAAAATGGGAGTAATGTCGATTTGGTTTGGGATCATATTTGGTTTACCGAAGTGAAAGATTACGGGGATTATTGGACACTTGAAATGGCCATTCCATTTAAATCGATTCGGTACAAAAAAGGATTGAAGTATTGGAATGTGAACTTCAGTAGAAAAAACTTAAAAGAAAATGAGGTTTCCACTTTGGCACAAGTACCTGTAAACTTTGATCCATGGGTTCTTTCCAATACCAAAAAAGTAGTGTGGGATACTCCAATAGAAAAGCCTGCTCGTAACATTTCTATAATTCCGTACGGAATAGCTACATTTTCCAAAGATTTTGAAAACACAACCGACTTTAAATCCAAGTTTAATGCTGGAGGTGATGCCAAAATTGTACTTACGCCTAGTTTGAATTTAGACTTGACTATTAATTCTGATTTTTCGCAGGTTGAGGTAGATAGACAAGTAACCAACTTGAGTAGATTCGAATTGTTTTTCCCAGAACAAAGAACTTTTTTTATTGAGAATTCGGATTTGTTTTCTCAATTTGGCTTCCGTCAAATACGGCCATTTTTTAGCCGAAGAATTGGACTGCAAGACGGAAGGATAATTCCAATAATAGGAGGAGCTCGTGTTAGTGGAAAACTCACCAAAAAACTTAGGGTAGGTCTTATGAGTATTCAAACTGCCGACTTCCAAGATAGTGATACTAGTTTCAATTCACAGAATTTTACCGTTGCAGCATTTCAACAACAAATATTTGGAAGAAGTAACATCGGAATGATCTTCGTAAATCGTCAGGATTATTCCAACAACCAGTTTTCGGCCAATGATTATAATCGGGTGGTGGGTATTGATTACAATCTCTTTTCGAAAGACAATAAATGGCGCGGTAAAGTATTTTATCACAAGTCGTTTAGCTCAGATAATTTAAAATATGCCGATGCACATGCTAGTTGGTTTATGCGAAGTACACGTAAGTGGTTTATGATGTGGAATCACGAATATGTGGGGAAAAACTACGATGCTCAAACCGGTTTCGTTCCACGAAATAGAAGATTCGATTCGGTAGGGGATACTCTAGTTAGAAGTGGATACTGGAGACTAGAGCCTAAGGTTTCTTATATCATGTATCCAAAGAATAAAAAGATTTTTAGAAATGAAGTTTCCGCGTATTGGAACCAATACATGGATGTGAATTATGTAACCACTGATGTAAGTGCAGAATTAATTTTTGCTCAAGAACGAATGAACACTTCACGTTGGGGAACCAAATACTCAGAAGTATTTACTAAGTTGATTTACGATAGGGACATTACTTTTTCTGGAAATACAGAACACTTAGCGGATGGCTACAGATACAGGAAGGTAAAGGGTTGGTATGTAACTGACTTAAGAAAAAAATTAGGAGCGAATTTCTCTTCTACTTATGGTTCTTACTATACCGGTTCTCGCTTCGATTTTAACGCAGGGTTAAAATATAGGATTCAGCCGTTTATCAATTTTTCAGTCGATTATTTCCGAACTGAAATGCGGATGCCCGAGGGGTACCAAAACACTTACTTTGATTTAATTCAAGGTAAAATAGAGGTAACTTTTACAAGAAATATTTATTGGACGAGTTTTTTGCAATACAATACACAAGTCCAAAATTTCAACATCAATTCACGCTTTCAATGGAGGTTTAGACCAATGAGTGACTTTTATATCGTTTACACGGATAATTACGATTTACGAATTGGGAAACCAAGAAATCTCACTCTTGTCTTTAAGCTGATATATTGGATCAACGTTTAACCAAACAGTTGCCTTGAAATTGGACGAAACCCTGCAAAACATCAATACTATGGTGGAAATTTAAGAAGAAAATTAGACTATTAATCAATTAAAACTTCAGCCTCAATCCCATTAAAAAGTAACGAGTCGCATTTGGGAAATTGCCAATCATGTTATAATTGTCGCCTCCCTCGGCATTCACGTATTTATCGTCCGGCACTGGGTTGTACCCTGGTGATTCAAAGGAATAAGCCCATGCATTACTTACATATTTTTGGTTAAATACATTGTTTATAGAAGCATAAATTCCAATCTCTTTAAAGAGTAACTTTTTTAAATTGTAATCGATTCTAATATCATTTGAATAGTAAGCACTTAATTTTCTATTGTCATTTTGTGTGTTATCGATAAATTGCTCTCCTACATATTTTCCAATTAAAGAAATACTCAAATCGTGTTTTTTGTTTTTCTCACTTTTTAAAATCCTAAACTTCAGTTCTTGACTAGAAATTACACTTGGAGAAAACGCAAGGTCAGAATTATTATGTACTATTTGAGTTTGAACTCCAGTACTCCAATTGTCTTTATATTGAGTAAATTCTTCCATCTTGTTTTGACTAAAAGTAGCATTGGCATTAAATTCCAAGAAATCGAGTTTGTTTTTTGGTTTGATGCCAAAAATTAATTCAATACCTCTTCGGTAGCTTTTAGGAGTATTTATTCTTTTTGAACCTCCAACATCATCTAACTCTCCTGTAAGCACTAGCTGATCTTTATAATCCATATAAAACAGATTTATATTCAACGCCATTATTTTATGTCTGTAATTATAACCCAATTCATAATCAATAAGCTGTTCTGCTTTAGGTTGCTTATCTATGGAGTTATTAATAAAATCTTTTCGGTTTGGTTCTCGATTTGCCATTGCTCCAGAAGCATAAAATTCAATCGAATTATTCAATCGGTAATCCAAACCAAATTTCGGGTTCCAAAAATTTAATTGAGAATTTTGACGAAGTTCTTTTCCGGCATTGTCTATTCCAGTATACTCATAATAAACCATTCGATATTGTATGTCTGCGAATACTTTTATTTTTTTAGTGGCTTGGTAATTAGCTTTACCATAAATATTTAGGTCGTTTTTAACAGCATCGTTTCTGTAATATTCATGGTCTATTTGTCCATTACTGGCATATTCGGTCCATATAACTTTGCCAAAATGATTGCCAATATATTGATTGGCCGCACCACCAATATTGGCTTTTAGTTTTTTTCCTGCATCAAAATTCACACTAAAAACAGCGCCATAAAAGTCATTATCTAACCATCTCTGACGAATTAAATTAGTTTGAGTTATGGTATCTCCTTTCTGAGAAATCACTGGATCTAGATTGTAATCGGCTAAATCTTCTTTATTACCTTTATTAATTAGGTTATTGTATTTATCTCCTTTGTATTGCTCGAAATAACCAGCTCCTTTGGTATAGTGAAAGTTGACATTTGCCGTCCAGTTTTTGCTGATTTCGAAAGTTGTAAGTAGTTGATAATGGCTTTGCTTATAGTCATCCACTTCGTTTGGGTAATCATAAGGGTTAAACGATCGGGCTGTGTCCAAAAATCGTTCTGGAACGCCATTCCAAGCTTGGTAAGTTCTTTCGTGTCCACCAAAAGTAATGAGTCTAATACTCGCCTTTTTGCTGTGGTAAGCTCCCGAGAAATAATAAGATTCCAAATCGGAAGAAGCTCTGTCTATATAACCGTCCGATTTAATTTTTGATAATCGTCCGTCCATTGAAAATCCTTTACCCACTGTTCCCGTTCCAAATTTTACATTGGCTCTAGCTGTCCCAAAAGAACCACTGCTTAGGTTTAACTCTCCATAAGGATTTGCATTTAGTTCATTGGTTTGCATATTTATACTTCCTCCAAAGGCACCAGCACCGTTAGTACTTGTTCCAACTCCCCTTTGTATTTGCATGGAGTTTAAACTACTCGCAAAATCGGGCATATTTACCCACCAAACTCCTTGGCTTTCTGGATCATTTAATGGAATTCCATTTACAGTTACATTAATTCTTGATGCATCACTACCACGAATCCTTATACCTGTATATCCTACTCCTGCACCGGCATCACTTGTGGTAACCACACTTGGTGTAAGTTTAATAATGTAAGGAAGATCTTGTCCTTGATTATTTTCTTCAATCTCCTTTTCAGAAAGTGTTGTTTGTGCAATAGGTGCTTGCTCTGAACTTCGGATAGCGTTTACTACAAATTCATCAGCAATGAATGTCTTTCGCCTTAGAATAACATCTTTTTTAGTTTTGCCATTTTTAATCAAAAAGGTATCCGAAATAGTGCTGTAACCAAGGTAATAAACTTTTAAAATTACTTGGCCAGAATCAACGTTTCCTATTTTGAAAACACCATCAATGTTACTGGTAGTAACCAAATAGCTGTTGTTTATTGAAACCGAAGCACCTATTAAGTTTTCTCCGTCTTCGTTTTTTATTACACCCTCAAGGCTAGATTGGCTATAAGTGTTGTACACACTAAGAATGGCCACGATGATAATTCCTAATCGCATCATAATTACGTTCAATTTCCCTAAAAAGGGCTGTTATTTTATTTTTATTTTACTCATTTCCTACGCCGGCATTATCCGGATCAGGTTCCTCCCATATTTTGGTAATCAAATTACCGTAGTATGGAAATGGGTTTGTTCTCAGCCTTAAAGGCACCCCACTTTTGATGCTGCAAATGTATAAGAGTAATTTAGAATTGAATGCCGTTTGTGAAAATTAATTTGGACTTTATGAAATTCGTTGTTGAACCTTCTTAATTACACAATCGATTCTGGTTTTTTCATTTCCCTCAAGAATATCAAAAGATAAATTCTGCTTTTTGAGCTCGTTTTTATAAAGGTCAAAAAGTTCTTTTCTATTATTGGGGTGTTCACGGAGTGGATCGGGTTGCCAAGGAAAATCAGGATTGCACAAGAAAATAAAGTCGTATTGAGACTCCTTCAACCAAGAATTTATGTTGGGATTAGTTTTGTTGTATTTTACTTTATTCCAGACACTTAATACAATAGGACCTGTGTCAAGTACAACATATTTCGAATCACTATCTAGTGCATCTTTCTCAATCTGGTGTTGCCGATTTACGATTTCAGTAAAATCTTTTTCTGAATAAGGTCGGCTTAAGTCGGTTAAATATTCACGCGCGTATTCTTTGACAACAACATCCCCAAGAAATTTAGAAATTTGAACGCTAATTGTGCTTTTTCCAGAACTTTCTGGGCCAGTTATTAATATGGAAATTGGAGCTGCCACTTGCAGCGAAAGTAATTGGATTAAACCAAGAATTATAAGTTTACAGTTAAACCTTTAATCAAAGTTGGATTATGGCCAACATTCGCCCAATTTTCACCACGCTTTATGCGGTAAAGTTGCATTTCACTTATTCCAAATTTCTTGACCTTGATAATTTAAGGCGTTTATAAATTTATAATTGAGGTTATTACTCCATAGGATGTCAATCGTCTATAATCCTTTTATATAATTTGATAGGTACAAGTATTTTTCGGTGAGATATCCGTTTTCGGCAATAGTTGCATTTTTTAGCACTCCATCCTTATCTTTATTAAATAGCGCAGGAAGTACATTTTTGATAAATTCATTTCCAAAATCACGGCTTGCATCTTTGGGTAATTCACAGGGTAAATTGTCCACTGCCATAACTGAAATTCCTTTAGAATCATCAAAAGGTGTTTCTGTTTCCGATTGTGGATCGTAACCATATATTGGATTTTCAATAGTAGTTGGTCGCAGGGTAGAGGCAACTGGTCCGTCAATATCACAACTAATGTCTGCTACCACTTTGATGTTAAAATCAGATCTTTTTGCATCTTCTCTAGTGAAAATAAAAGGAGAGCCTTTTTTCCAAAAGTGACAAGCAATGTATAGGTCTGTTTTAGCAGCGAATCTCATAAAGTCTCTGTTGTACAATTCAGGCGCTCCGTAAAACTCAGAAATAGAGCCTTCTGTTTCATCTTTTCTTTTGTTGTAATCCGTAACTTTTAGCTGGCAATAAACCGAACCTGTGTGATTTTCGCTTAAATAGTTAACTACAGCCACTTTTGGTATGTTCATATAGTTCAAGACTTCCATTGCACCATGGGCAACTCTCCCATTTCCTGTAATCGCAATTCTCAGAGGGTAATTGGGGTCTAATTTTACCTTTGCCAATTCCCTTTCCATTTCATCACGATCTTCACATTCATTAGCCGGTTTTAAATTATACAGTTTGTAACGTTTTCCGTAGGTAATAAAGGCATTGTAACATCCTACAATTCCTGCGTATCTGCCAAATCCTAATACTCTAAACCCATTTTTTGATAGGCCCTCATAGTCAATAAGAGTTATTTTTTTATCCAGAATAGCTCGAAGTAAATCTCTATTATAAGGTTGTTTTTTAAAAGTATGAGAAAAGAAAAAATAGGTTTTGTTGTCTATTAGCTCATTAATTGGAACTTCTTTAACTCCCATTATTATATCGCAATTCTCAACACTAGAAACCATAGGAATGTCCAAATTGGAATACATTTCATCCTTGAAACAGCGAATGTTACTTTCCTGAACCTCAATATCTAAAACTGGATGCCTGTCTAGGATTTCTCGAACTTGTTCAGGGCTAAAAGGAACTCGTTCGTCTGGCGGAGTTTTACCTTCTTTTAGTATGCCAATTTTAATTTTATTCATAGGGGTGACATTGAATTGCAAAAGTAAGAGAAACGCTTACCTTTGTGGTTCAATTAGTTCATTGATTTCTGGGGTTGACTGGTTTTGACAGCATGATGAAGAGTTATGTAAGCATGCCGGGTTTTGCAAGACTATCCGTAACAAGTGTTGCAACGTTTTAGTTGGCGAAAACAACTACGCACTCGCAGCTTAATCCGAAGTTTAGTAGGATGGCCTAATTGGTACACTAGGTGTATCATCGAGTCCTTTCACCATGGGTACTGTCTTACATCCGTGGAAACTGAGAGGTCGTAAGTAAGACTAGTGAAACAAGAGCTTCGATTGTTTTGCGAAACTTAGAAGATAAGTTTAAATCAGGTTGCTTTTTTCCGAGGTTAAATCGAAAATTAATAATAAGCTAAGCATGTAGAAATCCTATTTGTTCCATGTCTGGACGCGAGTTCGACTCTCGCCAACTCCACAATAACTAAAAACGCCTAAACTCCTTTTACAGGAGTTTAGGCGTTTTTATTGTTTATTCCCGACTTTGCTCAATAATGGGTTGTTTTAATTTAATTATTAAGCCTGAAAGACTATTGACATTGAAGAGCTCCTCAAAATGACAAAGACAACTATGGTTTGCGTTATTCTGAATTTGTTCTTCCATTGGTAAAAGCAATGCAAGAACAACAAACACTTATTCCAAGCCAGCAGTCATTAATAAAGAAATTAGAAGAAAGAATAACTACTTTAGAAAAAAAGTAAAGGAATCACCCTTCTAGTTTAGTATTAAAGTTAATGTTTTGGGGTTTTAAAAAGTGAGGTGGTTTTAAATAATCAGGTATACTTACTCATATTTAAAAGTTTACTTTTATCGTATAATTAGGCTATATGAATACAACCTAATGTCCATTGTCGAGTATGCTGCACAGACCAGTTCCACGAAATTTTGAGTCTTAACCATGAAAAAGGTTAATGCTTTTTCCTTTTCATTGCCCACCTCGCAACGGTCTTAATTGTTACTATTTCGGCTGTTATTTTTATACGGTTTTACCTGCCGTTTATTAATTGCATTTTTTTTCTAAATAGCGAATACGCGTATCCATTCTAATGTGAAAAAAGGTATAAAATAAACTCCTGTTGTATCTTTGAATTTGTCTCATGTTGAGATGAAAGAACAAAAGTAATTCACCTACCTACCTACCTACCTACCTACCTACCTACCTACCTACCTACCTACCTACCTACCTACCTACCTACCTACCTACCTACCTACCGGTTTTTTCTATTGGGTACACTCGCAGAGCGCGAGTAAAAACTGAGAAAATAGTAGGCTAAAAGCTATTTAAGATGACAATCCTCTTTCTGGAAACTCCGCCATTTTTATCGATAGTTCGTAAAATAAATTGCCCCGCTGGTAAAGATGAAATATCAATGATGGTAGTTTCTGTGTTAATGTTCTTTTCTAGTTGCAATTTTCCGAACATATCGAAAAGTTCTACTTGAAACTCACTTTCATCGGCGGCGGATATTTTAATATGGAGTTCACCATAAGTAGGGTTTGGATAAACTGAGATTTGAGGATTATGTCCCTTCTCCTCATAGAGTTCACGACTAGTGTAATATACAACACAGGAGTCTCCTCTGCCTGAGTTAAAACGATAGATCAATTTGCCATCTACATGAGTACATGACACTGCCGCAATATATTCGTGGTTAGGGAATAGACCTGGAGAATTGATAATACTCAGAGAACCAATTCCTTCTACCCAAATGGCTCGGTTCAACTCTTTTTTTGAAGTGTCATTTCCTGATAAGTATAACGTCTTTCTGATTGTACCTTCGTAATTGATGTGTTGGATAGAATCCACATGAAAAAAGCCTCCGTCTGTGGGAACAGGAGACTGCGTATTGGTTACACGCATACTGTCACCTACATTTAAAGAGAAGTCATAAGTGAGAACTTCTGGATTTAATGTTGATGTCCCTATTGCCTTCATATAAAACCTTTGCGTTAAAGTATCCTCTCGGACCAGAACAGTTCCATTAAAGTGATATCCATCCAATAATGTATAGCGTGTATTTTCAAGAATAGTATCTGCTCCCAACTGATAGGACTCAACTCTACATGAGGAACCATTGCAATTTAACAAGGTCCACTCCTTATAGCCTTCAAGTATAGGCTTATATTGCTGTGAGAATAAAGTAAAACTCGCTAGGTATAGCGAAATAAACAAAAAAGCTCTTAATACCATTTGATTTCGAATCAGGCGTCCAAAATACAAGATTATTGGGTCAATTTTCTTCCTTGAGTTCAATTTGTCTAATGATAATTGAAGTAAGTCACGTTGAAGTGATTTTAGTATAAAGTTCTGTGGTTTTAGAGTCTAAATGTTGCAAATGGTAACAACTCAACCAATGTATTGTCCATTGATGCTGTTCAAAATCCAAACCTTGCCTGTATAGAAGCAGATGACGTGGCTTGGTCAACAGCTAATTGGACAGATGATTCACAAAACTCTTTCAGTGAAAACTGCAACAACGATTGTGTTTATACTGTGGGAATAAATGAAAACACTTTATCTGAACCCCTCATTAAAACGTTTGATATAATGGGTAGAGAAACCACATTTAAACCCAATACACTATTAATCTATTTGTATGATGATGGAAGTACGGAGAAGGTTTTTACTGTGGAGTAATACTATATTTCATACTTAGTATTTGACTACTCAATAAAACCGAATTATTGAGTAACAAGGTTTTAAAAAGTGAGGTGGTTTCAATTACTCAGGTATACTTACTCATATTTAATGAGCTAACCCTATTCAAGTTATATGCAATTTCTAATAAAACAAGGAAAGTGAAAGCTTTCATTCGAACTAAATCAGAGTCTTATATTTTGGCTTTTATGATACTCAACCAAATCGTTCAAAGGGCTTATTAAAATTTCCCCAATTTGTATCTTCTCTTTAGAAAGTACTTCTTTGAGTTCTTTTTGAAAATGCCAAGCTACAGAGCCTATAAAATGGCATTTTACATTTTGGTAATTCTTTATTACTTTGATGTGGGTCTTGGTAAAACTAGTAAAGGATTCTTTGATAATAGTATTGATAAAAGGAATATCACTATTCGTTTTAATAAAAGGCATAAATGAAGCTAAAAACTCATTTGGTTTTTCTTTTGAATAGAGTAGGGTAACCATTTCAGAACGGCCAAAATCAAATTCCTTGAAAAAAGCATTTTCTAAATCTTGCTTCGCTTCACCATAAACAATTGCCTTATAGAGTTTACCTCCAATATTATTTCCAGACCCCTCATCACCAAGTAAATAACCAAGACTAGGTTTGGTTTGAGTAATAGTTTTGCCGTCGAAATAACAGCAGTTAGAGCCTGTTCCTAATATGGATGTAATGGCTGGATTTCCATCCCAAGTTCCTCGCACGGCTGCTTCTAAATCATGATGTACTTCAATAGTTGCGGTAGGGAAAAGTGTTCGGATAGCATCCTTTACAACCTTTTTCATGGAAGCAGAAGAACAACCAGCACCATAAAAATAGATTTTCTTTACTTGAGGAACTAATTTCTTTAATTCTTGGCTTTGAAACAATTGCTTGCCAATGTCATTTGTGTTAAGAATGTGAGGGTTAAACCCTGCTGTGCTTATTTTAACATCCCGATTGGAATTATTAGAAAAAGCTACCCAATCTGTTTTGGTAGAGCCACTTTCAGCAATAAGAATCATATTTTGTTTTTATACTTTTTCTATACCTGTTCGAGCAATTACACTATTTACTCTAACAATTAATTCACTCGGACTAAATGGTTTAGTCATAAATTCTTCTGCGCCAGGTGCCATTATGTGAAGTGTAAGGAGTTGTTTTCCTTTTCTACCAACTCCTTCAAAAGGATTGATAATGCCATCGTAAGCTTCAATTAGCTTTGTAGATTAGAGGTAAGACCATTATTTTTAATTTTCTCTATCTTCAAAATCTTCTAATTTTTTATCTTCAATTCTTTTAATTGCCAAATAAATCAGCAATAAAAAGCAAGCGCCAAAAAACACAACTTGACCACCTATAATAAGAATGGAAATCCACTCCATTTTATAAAAATTTTACAGCAGTTCCGTAAGCCAATATTTCTGATGCGCCTTGCATAACCATAGAAGTAGTCAGTCTCACGTTTACAATAGCATCGGCACCCATTCTTTCGCCATCTTCAGTCATTCGATGCAATGCTTGCTCACGAGATTCAGCTTGAAGTTTGGTGTATTCGCTAATTTCACCACCAATAATATTTTTTAAACCAGCAAAAATATCATTACCAATATGTCTAGCTCTTACAGTGCTTCCTCTTGCAATTCCACAAATTTCTGTTATTTCTTTATTCGGAATTGTCTCTGTATTTGATAATATCATGATGTCTTTTAAATTATGAATGACCAAATTACAGGATTTGTTCAAACAAAAAATTAAATTTTGATGGAAGGTTTAATAGTAGAGTAGTAATTAGAAGCTACTTCGTTTATCAGTCAAAAACTAGGGCTTTACCTCAGCTTTATCTTTAATATTTTGCAATGCCTCTTCTCTTTGAATATTTTTATAGTCACGTATAAAATCCGGAAGTTGCTCAATACCAAGTTTTTTAGCGATAATTTTATTGTCTTTATCTAAAACATAAACCTGAGGGGTAGAGAATATGTCCCATATAGTTCTGAAGTTTAAGCTATTAAGTGTTGTTTTGTTTTTAGCCAAATAGTCATAAGCATTTTTGTTTATTTCTTTGGAGTCAGAAACATTTAAAAATTCTAGTTTATGGGTCTGAATAAAAGATTGCATTTGGATGTTTTCTAATTCGGTACATACCCCAAATACAAATACACCACTGTCTTTATAAACCTGATGCACTTCTTTGTCGAGTTGTGGAATAGCTTTTTTACAATGTCCACATGTCGGGCTCCAGAATACGAGAACTTTTAAATCCGCTTTTACTTCGTGTAAGTTGTACCACTTATTCTTAGAAGTATCAGGGAGAATGATATTTTGAGCCTCTTTTCCTATAAGAAGAGGTCGTAAAACATTTGCTCTATCGCATATTTTAGCAACCGTTGCCGAATCAAGCCATTGAGCACCGTTATCTACACAATAATATTTATCAGCCATGTGCACAAAAACGCCATCCATTCCCATTATTTTAGATTTTTCGTAGTGGTTTGTAATCCAATGAACCACGTATTTAAAAACTTCTGGATTTGGACGGGATGCTTCTGCCATTTTATCTGCAGATTTATTGATTGAATCCACAAATTGAAGCGTAAGTTTTTCTATATAATATTCTATCTTTTTTCCTAAAATTGGAGTTCTTAGAAGTCTACCATCAGTAAAATCAACATTATCTAAATAGTGGTTTTTAAAGAAATTGTATTTCCATTGGTTTAGTTCAGTACCTTTTAATTCTGTGTTTTCAGGAACTTCAGGTTCTTCGCTAGTTTTAAATATTTTAGAAACAAAAGAATTCGAATTGGCCTCAATAAATTCTTTTTTATAGGCAATTACTTCTTCGTTTATTTTATTTATTTCTTCGGTAGCTAATTTCAAAGAATCTTTTTTTGTACCGGTGGTATCCGCTTTAAATTGTGCTATTTGTGTTCTGTAAGGCTCTGCTTTCACGCCTTTTTTCCCCATGGTAAGTTGAAATTTGTAGAATAGTTTATTCTCTTCCGATTCCAAAATTCTCATGTCTTCCACCAACGAACCGAATTTAGTTTCCAAAACGATTCGTTTTTCTTTTCCGCTTACAACCAATTCAAAGTAACTTCCTTTATCTGGCATAACCACTAAATAGATTCCACCTGGGATAGAATCTTTTTCTAGTACGAAAGTGTTTTTGGACACAGCAAAAGCTGTGTCGTAATAGTATTGTTTTAAACCAAAATAGTTAGCAATAACCAACATGGAATCGTCAACTCCTTCTACTTTAAATTCTAAATGAAATTTGTTGTTATTGCTTCCTGTTTCCTTTTTTCCTTTAGCGGCAAAGCCACTGAGTGTTCCAAGAGAGATAGCTAATACTGTAATTATTTTAAAAATATTCATAGTGAAATTTTGTTTTAAAAGGTGGTAAAAGTAACTAGAATGCCTAATTGAAAATGTATAAAAATTGTCAATCAAAGGTGAATGTCTAATTCTGATTTTGTGGGTAGCTTAACAAGTCATTAACAGATAAAAAGTGTTAAGAAAAAATTAAGTGGAATTATGGAAAAGTTGCTATCGTACTTATTTTTCCCGTTACTTTTTGATTGAGAGTTACTTTAATATCCGCGTCTAAAGGCAGTAATAGGTCAACACGCGATCCGAATTTTATAAAACCAATTTCCTCCCCTTGTTCCATGTTATTATCTAATTCTGGGTAATAACAGATTCGTCTTGCAACAAAACCGGCGATTTGCCTAACCAATACCGAAGCTTTTGAGTTTTCAAAAACAAAAGTGGTTCTTTCGTTGTCAGTAGATGACTTAGGGTTCCATGCCAATAAAAATTTTCCGGGATGGTATTTTACGTATTTCACTATTCCAGAAATAGGAGACCAATTACAATGCACGTTTAAAGGGGACATAAAAATGGAAACTTGAATTCTTTTTTCGTTGTAATATTCGGTTTCCATTATTTCTTCAATTACAACCACGGTGCCATCAGCAGGGGAGAGAACTAAACTTTCATCTTGTTCTGCTTTACGGGCTGGAAGTCTAAAAAATTGAATCACCGCTATTAAGAAGATGAAGGATAGGATCCAAAAGATTGAAATTAGTGGTGGGTATGCCTTAATGAAAGGCAAAAGCAAAACATTGAATATAAGCATTACAAAAGCCGTAATAATTATTGTTGCTGTTCCTTCTTTATGAATTGTCATGCGTCAAAAATATAAATCTAGTCTTTTGAATTATGAAAAGGCGCAATACTTTATGTACAAATAAACCAAAACAAATGGAATAGACATAATTAGAGCATCAAACCGATCTAAAATTCCTCCATGACCGGGTAAAAAATTGCCCGAATCTTTAATGTTTAAGCTTCTTTTAAGCTTTGATTCAACCAAATCACCTAATGTACCTATTACAGACAATATGGTAGAAATAACGATCCAATCTATCCATTCTATGTTTTGATTTTCAAAATAATCAATGGTATCTATCAGCCAAAACATTAAATATGCCCAAAGCCAAGCACTTATTAACCCACCAATAAACCCTTCCCAAGTTTTGCCAGGAGAAATGGAAGGGAAAAGTTTGTGCTTTCCAAATAATGAGCCCCAGATATAAGCCCAGCTATCGTTTGCCCATAATGTCATTATTATTCCTGCAAGAACCCAAGGACTAAAATTGTAAGCTGGTAATTCTTGAATATCTACTACCAAATAATTCAGCATTGTAAAAGGAAGTGCTATGTAGATAACTCCAGCCAATGTGTATGAAATATTAAAAAACGGATTTTTATGTTTTCGAAAAACCTCCATTAAAAAAACAAAATACACAAGTGGGATATTTATTAATAAAAAATGCCAATCTTGAAATTGAGATTGAACGTAGGCGAAATTCGTAACAAAAAGGGAAAATCCTATTAATATTCCTCCAAATAATTGTGGGTTGCCGCCCGATTTTTTAATTAATCGGTAAAATTCAATCTGGCCCATCATAGCAGCCAAGAGCCAAGTTGCGCCAAAAGATAATGGCGAATAAATAGAGCCACCTATTATAAAAATAAAAAATAGAACTCCAGTTCCCAACCGCTGACCAAAATCGGACATCATTTTGTCTTTCCCTCCGAACTTAAAATTTGTACAGCTTGAAAGGCATTATCTTTTGCAACGTAAATATCAATAGAACTACTTGTATTCAAGTGAATATGCATAGATACTTGGTTGGAAACTCTGGTAGATGGGATGTTATTGTCCAATAAGATTTTTTCTATAAACTGAGACTCAATTTCAGATGAGACAACACATACTTTTACCCAATCGGACTCCATAATATTAGGAACCCAAAAATAATTATTCCTCGCTTTTGGCGGTAGGTTCTTCTTTCTTATTCTCCACAGTAGGTTCTTCACGAACTTTTCCGTTTGGTGGTCGAACATTTCGAGCAGCTTTTTCTCTTTCTTCTTTATCTTCAGCTGCTTTTTGATCTTTTTTAGCTTTTCGTTTTTTTCGTTCGGCACTTTTAATAGCCTCGTCTTTTTCTTCTTTTTCCCTTTCTATATCCCGATCAAATGTTCGCTTTCCGAATATTTTCTCCATATCTTCTTTAAAAATAACTTCTTTTTCTAGGAGTAATTCGGCAACCTGTCCAAGTAAATCTTTGTTTTTAGAAAGTAAATCTATAGTATCTGTGTATGCTTTTTCAATATAGGCACTTACTTCTTGGTCAATTATTTCGGCCGTTTTTTCAGAATACGGTTTTTGAAACGAATACTCGCTTTGCCCTGAAGAATCGTAATAAGAAATATTGCCAACTTTTTTATTTAAACCATAGTAAACTACCATGCTATAAACTTGTTTGGTGACTTTTTCCAAATCGGAAAGGGCACCAGTACTAATTTTATCAAAAGTCACTTTTTCGGAAGCCCTTCCACCTAAAGCAGCCATTACTTCATCCCGCATTTGCTCTTCAGTAGTAATCTGCCTTTCATCGGGCAAATACCAAGCAGCTCCAAGAGATCGACCACGAGGAACAATAGTTACTTTTACTAAAGGCGAAGCGTGTTCCAATAACCAACTTACTGTGGCATGACCAGCTTCATGATATGCTATTGCTTTTTTCTCAGAAGGGGTAATAATCTTGTTTTTCTTTTCAAGACCACCAACAACTCTATCCACGGCATCAATAAAGTCTTGTTTTCCAACTTTCTTTTTGTTTTTACGGGCAGCAATTAGGGCAGCTTCATTACAAACATTTGCTATATCGGCTCCAGAAAATCCTGGAGTTTGTCGAGCTAATAAATCTACGTTAATAGAATCGTCTGTTTTAATTGGCTTTAAGTGAACTTCAAAGATCGCTCTTCTACCATGCAAATCAGGCATGTCAACAATTATTTGTCTGTCGAATCTACCAGGTCGAAGTAAAGCACTGTCTAACACATCAGCACGGTTGGTTGCTGCTAAAATAATGACTCCGGTATTATCTCCAAAACCGTCCATTTCCGTAAGCAGTTGGTTAAGAGTATTTTCACGTTCATCGTTTGAGCCTTGCATTGCGTTTTTACCTCTGGCTCTTCCTATTGCATCTATTTCGTCAATAAATATAATAGATGGAGATTTTTCTTTGGCCTGTTTAAAGAGATCTCTTACTCTAGAAGCGCCAACACCTACAAACATTTCTACAAAATCAGATCCAGAAAGAGAGAAAAATGGTACTTGTGCTTCGCCTGCTACTGCTTTGGCAAGCAATGTTTTTCCGGTACCCGGTGAGCCTACTAAAAGAGCTCCTTTCGGTATCCTTGCTCCTAAATCAGTATATCGTTTAGGGTTTTGTAGAAAATCAACAATTTCTTGTACTTCTTCTTTCGCCTCTTCTTGTCCGGCTACATCATCAAAGGTTATTTTTACACTATCGTTTTCGTCAAAAAGTTTGGCTTTCGATTTTCCAATATTAAAAATTTGGCCGCCGCCACCGCCGCCTCCCATTCTTCTTAAAATGAAAAACCAAATTCCTACCATTATAGCAATTGGAAGGAGCCAGCCAATTTCGTTACCCCAATTTTTCTCGGTTTTATTTTCATAAATCAGGTCATTTTCGTTACCCCATTTAGTTAGTTTTTTTCCAAATTCTTCAGGGAAGCCTATTTCCATTTCAAAGTGAGGGCCAGTTTCTCCGGATTTCCCTAATATTCCGTCTTTAAGCTTGCTTTTGTATTCTTCTTTTTGAAGAGCATCTGGATTCAAATAAATTCGGGCTATTTCATTATTGATGATGACAATTTTATTGATATCGCCATTTTCAATCATGCTTTCCAACTCAATTGGATTTACAGATGGATTATTAGGGCCATAACTAAAAAGTATATTCCCAATCAAGAAAACTCCTATTATGGCATAAATCCAATAAAAATTGAATTGATTGGTCGGTTTTTTTTGCCTTTTCACAGGCGGTTTATTAGATGCGCCTTTTTTTTGTTTTTTATCGCTCATATTGTGCAATCCAATTTTATTCAGCAGAGTCTATTGTGGTAATTTTGGCATCTGCCCAAAGATCTTCAAGTCTATAAAAATCTCTTTTTTCTTTCATAAATACGTGTGCTACCACGTTACTAAAATCAATAAGGACCCATTCACAGTTGTCTAATCCTTCAATGTGCCAAGGTCTTTCCGATAGGTTACTTCTTGTTTCTTTTTTTATTGAATTTGTAATTGCTCTTACTTGAGTAGCAGAGGTTGCGTGACAAATAACAAAAAAATCACTTACGGCACTATCTATTTCTCTTAAATCGAGAACGGATATTCCTTCTCCTTTTAATTCTTCAATTCCTTTTACAACTGCATCGCATAGCAATTCTGAATTTATAGCTTTGGTGTTACTTTCCATTCTTATTTTTAGATTTGCAAAAGTAAGGAATTTTGAAGCCTGCAATTTTATTAGTGAGGCATCATTTAAAAGGTGTTGGTTATTTAACACATTTTACATTCTAAAGAAGACATCAATGTGGGATGAGGAGAAAATTGGGGAGCTTATTCACTTAGGAGAAGTTAGTTCCACAAATGAATATTTGAAAAGTTTAATAAATGAAAAACCAAGAGAGCAGTGGTTATGTGTCTATTCTGATTTCCAATCGAAAGGAAAAGGCCAACCTGGGAATGTTTGGGAGTCGCTCTCTGGTAAAAATTTATTGTGTTCCATATATTTTAAAGCCGAAAACTTTAAGGTAGAGAATTCATTTATGTTGAACGAATGGGTTTCGATATCAATATATAATGTTCTTGAATCATTAGGGCTTAACAAGGTATTAATAAAATGGCCAAACGATATATTGGTAAACAAAAAGAAAATTTGCGGAGTTTTAATTGAAAACACCGTTTCAGGAAAAAGGATATCTGAATCAATTATAGGAATAGGATTAAATGTGAATGATTTTCCTAAACATTTAGATTCAACCTCAATTGAATATGAATTGGGAATTTCACTTTCAGTAAAAAATGTACTGAATAAACTTCATGTGGAGCTAAGAAAAAACTCTTTTTTGTTAGAAATGAATCCTATGACATTAAAAGGTTTTTACTTGAAAAACCTACTTGGTTATAGTGAAAAGGTATGGTTAAAAGACTCGAAAAACACTTGGGAAGGTAGAGTAGTGGGCGTTTCCGCTCTTGGTTTAATTGAAGTTGAAAAAGAAGGGGTTCTAAATAAATACTCCTTCAAAGAACTGGAATGGATTGGAATTTCTAACTAAACTTTTTTACCAATGTTTCACTCATATTATTGAATAAATTGGTTAGAGGTGTTTTGGCTATTGTCATAATCATAAAATTCATGTTTCCATCAAAAACAATTTGTGCTGAACAACTATTTCCGTCCTCAGTAATATTTATATCCAAATTAAAGTCAAACGGATTTTTTCCATGAGAAACAAAGTGAACTTGATTAGCAATGGAAGACTCTTCTCTTTTCATTCCTATTCCAGCTAAACCCTTAATGTTAAATGAACAAGTATCCTTATCGCTTTGCCATTTAGTAATTTTATCCTCAGGCATTAATTGTTCAATATTATTAGCGTCACTCAAAAAACTTTGAATGCTAGAAGCTGTTGCTTCAATTTTTACAGAATCAGATTTTATTTCAGCCATTTTGTTTTTTTTAATTCGTGATTCTTTCTTATTAGGTAAAGTTAAGCAACCCAAGCATTAGGGTCACTTTTCCAAGCTTTTAGCGTTTTTACATCCTTTGATGAAATGTAATTTGAGTCTACTGCTTTTTCTAGCATAGCATCATAATTACTAAGAGTTGCTAATGGAACTTGGGCATTTTTAAAATTGGCAGAAGCTACTTTTAATCCGTAAGAAAAAATAGCAATCATACCTTTAACTGAGCAGCCTTTTTCTCTCAAAACCTCGACAGCATCTAATGAGCTTTTTCCAGTAGATATTAAATCTTCTATTACAATTACACTTTGTCCTTTTTCAATAACACCCTCAATTTGGTTACTAAGTCCATGACCTTTAGGCTTACTTCTTATATATATAAATGGAAGTCCAAGTTCTTGAGCTACTAAGGCACCTATTGCTATTCCACCAGTAGCTACGCCAGCTATTACGTCGGGTTTTCCGTATTTTCCTTCAATAGCCGTTACCATTTCTTGCCTAATATAAGTTCTTATTTTAGGAAAAGAAAGAATTTTACGATTGTCACAATATATTGGGCTTTTTATTCCACTTGCCCATGTAAAAGGGTCGTTTGGTTGAAGAATAATTGCTTTAATTTGCAACAGGTATTCGCTAACATTGAGCGCGGTATCGTTTACAGAGTACATATAGTTTATTGAACAGGCGAATGTATAAAGTTTTCTTTAATAGAACAGAGTTACTAATAGTAGAGAAAGGGCAATTAAATAATTTAAAATTCTCGTATGAGAATAGAATTGTTTTAGAAGAAGAACCCTTTAAAACTGACTTTACCAGTTGGTTGATAAGTAGTGAAGAGGTTTCTAAAATTATTATTTGTAAAAATGCAAATGACTATTGGGCTGAATTTAAAACGCAATTTTTATTTATTGAAGCAGCTGGTGGATTAGTAAGAAATGAAAACAAGGAACTTCTCACTATTTTTAGAAATGGGGTTTGGGATCTTCCTAAAGGGAAAGTAGAAAAAGGGGAGTTGATTGAGGAAGCTGCAGTTCGTGAGGTTGAAGAAGAAACTGGTGTAAAAATTTATAAACATTATGTCGATTCTATTCAAAAAGTTTATCACGTTTATTCTTTAAAAAAGAAACTTGTATTAAAAGAAACTTCTTGGTTTATAATGTCCGCAAAGTCAATGACACTTGTACCTCAATGGGAAGAAGGTATTACAAAGGTATGTTGGATGTCGGAATTGGACTTAGAAAAAATATTCGCAATTAATACTTATCTGTCAATAAAAAATTTACTCAATTATTAACAATGGAAAACTCTTTGAAATTAAGCTTGTAAGGGTATTTAACTGGGTAACTAAAAAAGTTAATTTAGTACGTTGCTGTAATTAACAAGTCGTAATTGGAAAGTAATGCTTAAGTTGTTGATAGACAACTAATCACTTAATGAATGAGGGATTGCAATAGGGTTTTTCCTATACTGGTATTGCTAACTATTGCCGTTTTTATTGCAAAATCGAGTGTTTTTTGTTACGTCTAACGGGAATTCCGGAACGTGTAAAAATTATTTTAGAAAAAACTTTGCAAAGCTTGGCTTCAAGTGAACCTTATGCTTTAAAATTGTTGGACGTAAGTGATGGGATGTATTATTTGCAAATTGTTAGTAGCGGAAAGGTTAATACAACCTAATTGTGATAAACAGATAGGTTGATTTTGAACATGCTAAAAAGGGTAAGTCTTTATATATTATTCGTTTGTTTGCTGCCATTATTTGGAGTTGCTCAAAAATTTAATTGGGCTAATAACTTTAGTAATAGCTCCAATAAATCGACTTCATCATTGGCAAACACAAATACTGGCAACACTTTTATTGGAGGATATTTTGACGGAGTTCTCACAGTTTCCGGAACAAATATGACGGCTAAAGGTGGGAAAGATAATTTTGTAACTGTTTATGCCAAAAATGGAGTTTTATTATGGAATGGGGTTATTCATTACGAATCAAATGGTTCAAACGATGACATTAACAGTTCTTATTTCGATAGCGGATCCAGTACTTTTACTACTTGTGGTAAATTAGACGGCAATACTTTTTTGAAATTTGGAAGTGCTAAAATCGATTCACATAAATTTGCTCAAAGTAACTATTTCGTAAGTTGTTTTTCCACAGGTTCGGCTTCGTTACGTTGGTCTTTTCCGGAGAATGGTACAACCAACAGTGAAGCAAATGCAGTTACAGGAGATGGAAATGGTAATGTATATGTAGCTGGAAGGTTTAATGATTCTTTGGAGTTGAGTCCTGCACTAATTGGAGCCAGTAACGGGGATTTATTCTTGGTGAAAATTCGGATTTCGACAGGAAATAAACTATGGGCAAAAAAAATAACCGGTCTTGGAACAGAATCAGTTTCTTCAATAATTTATGACAGAACCAATAACCAGGCTGTCGTTTTAGGTAATTATGAAGACACTATGTATTTGGGAAGTACTAAACTTGCCCCATTTGTAAAAGGTAATAAAGCAGTATTTGCAGCTCGTTTTGATTCTAACGGAACTGCGTTAACTTTAAAAGCGGTTTTTGAATCTACATCTGACATTGAATTGTTAGATGCAGATATTAGAACTTCAAGTGCAGGATATGTAGTTTCTGGTCGTTTTAAAGGGATTATTCAAGGGCCTTTGCTTGTTTCAAACGGAGGATATGATATTTTTATGGCCACCGTAAGTGCTACTGATACTAAAGGAATTGTAAAAAGTTATGGCGGAAACTCGAACGATGAAGGAAATGAAATAGAAATTACAGCTACAGGCATTACATATGTTCATGCTACTTTTGAATCTTCGGTTTTTACCTTTGGGAGTTCAACAATTTCCAAAAAAGGAGTTCGTGATGTTTGTATTTTGGCTTCGGCCCTAAACTTGAACCCAATTAGAGGAAAAGGTGCTGGTTTAATGTCTCTTTCTACGGATCAGATATACGCAACGGCCATGTCCCAAAGTACAGGAGTTTTAGTTATTGGAAATAGATATAGAGGACGGGTGGTTTATGGGAAAAAAGGCACCTTTTCTTCTCCCGCTGGATTTTTCGATTTGGCATTTGCACAAATTAGTCCTAGCAGTATATATTGTAATATAAATGATACCCTTGCTTTTTCAGGGTTCAGATCTGTAGTTGATACCCATCATTTGTGTGCTAATTCGAATGGAGAAATAAAATCATTAGCGGATACTACATTTAAATTTGAATGGTACAAAATTGGTTTTTCTACCGTTTTAGGAAGAAGTTATAGTTTATCAGTAACCGATTCGGCCAACTACGGGGTTGCTATAAAAGATTCAATTTCCGCCAATATGGTGTGTTTAGATTCTTCTCAAGTTGCCATAGTTATTATGGATACTTTACCAACGGCTATTATAAATGGTGATACTTCGACTTGTAATAATATTTCTTCTAATTTTCCAATAAATACCACTCCAGTTTTTACTAACTTTTCTACAGATTCACTGTTCGGAAGGGGGATAGGAAACAATACTATTAACGCTTACAATCCTAGTAATCAAGGTATTGGGATCGGTATTGATGCAATTGTTTTTCAAAGAATAAATAGTGTCACGGGTTGCATTGGTCGAGATACTGCCGAAGTGATTGTAAATGCTCGTCCTTCAATTTCCATAACTGGTGTAAAAACATACTGCCAAGGTGAGCCTGCAGGCATATTGCGTTATGCTACTTCTCCAGGTGATTCGTTAGCAAAATATAGCATGTCGTCTCCTAGTTGGGGCATTAAAAATGATTCTGTTTTTCGTTGCGATTCACTCAGTAATGGTTTTCATGGAGTAAAATATTCAGTAACGGATACCAATAATTGCTTGCATGACACAACAATTTCTTTGGAGATTAAACAAATACCTGCGGTAGCTTTAAATTTGAGTAAATCGTCGGCATGTAAAAACTCATCGGTGTTTAATTTGTCTGGGCAAACACCCACTGGAGGATATTTTGTAGGCGTTGGAGTTATAGACTCTACCACAGGAGCTTATAACCCAGATAGTGCATTTTATAAAAAGGATACAATAACCTACGTTTTTGCTGCAACTAATGGTTGTGTAAGTATGGCTTCAGATGTTTTTACTATTGATACTATACCAATTGTGTCTTTTGTTTACTCAGATACACTATGTGATGGGGACGCTATATACACTATGAAAGGATTACCGTTTCCGTCAAAATTTCCAGCTGATTCAGGAATTTATTCTGGTTTGCCAGGAGCTATTTCAGGTAATAAATTTGATTTGACCAAAGCCACAGTGGGAAGTAAGAACAAAATTATATACCGATATGTGGATCAAAAAGGATGTAGCGATACCATGAGTACTATTATTGAAGTTAGGAAATTGCCAATCGTTAATTTACCTTCTTTGGGAAGTTACTGTGAAAATGGAGGCTCTATATTATTTAATAGTGGCTTGCCAAGTGGAGGAATATATTCTTATAAAAAATATTTATTAGAAAATAATTTTTTCAAACCAGACACTAGCTATATAAATTACGGAGCAGATACAGTTTATTACGAATATGCTGATAGTTTTAAATGTGTAAATATTGCATTCAACTTTGTAAGTGTAAAACAAAAACCAAGTTTATTTCTTAACCAGTTTTTCTTTGATAAGACTTGTAACAACCATTCTTCTATAGATTTAACTAATTTACCAGTATCTGTTGTAAGTCCTCCTCCATCAAGTAGTGGTTACTTCAGCTACGACAGCACTTTAATAAATAAAATCGACTTTTTTGACCCGAAAAAGTATGCGGAGCAAGGTGTAATCGGAAGACGTGCCTTAACATATACATATACAGATGCTATTAGCTCTTGTACCGATACACTTGGTGTTTTTCCAGATGTAAAAATAGCGCCAGTTGTAATTATAGATCATTTGGGATCTGCATGTGTTGGATTAAATTATAAACTAAGTGCTAGTGGAGGGCTTACTTGGGAATGGAGCACGGGAGATTCTACATCATCAATTACAGTCAAACAAGATTCCAGTTCAGAGTATTTTGCAATTGGCAAATTAGGAATATGTTATGATACAGCAACGGCTAAAGTGGATATAACACAAGGTGAGAAGATTATTGCAAAAGATGACAGTGTATCTCTTCAAAAAGGAAAAGATGTAACTCTTGACCCTATTGCAAGATTATACTCAAAAGACACCATTAATTTAATTGGTTCTTTTAAAATATTCCTTGGTCCAAATGAGGCTAGAAGTTTTGATACTACTGGAGGGGTAATTGATAAAGTAAATTCGAATATCTATTACGAACCTAATCTTGATTTTAGAAGAACTGATTCAAGCTTTTACGAAGTATGCAATGTGAACTGTATAAATATTTGCGATACTGCTAAAGTTATTTTTTATGTTTTAGGAAATCCGTATGAGTTTATTCCCAGTGCTTTTACCCCTAACGGTGATGGGATAAATGATTTTTGGGTAGTTCCCGGAATAGAGTCTTTCCCAAAAAGTGAATTATTCATCTATAACCGATGGGGTGATTTGGTTTATGAATCCATTCCCTATGAAAATAAATGGGAAGGTGAGGCTAATAAAGGAATTGCAGGAGGTAAAAAAATGGGAGACGGAACATATTATTATGTTTTAAAAACGAATGATGGAGACCCTTTAAAAGGAACCATTGAATTGAAGACTCAATAGTGAAAAGAATTGTAATATTATTTTGGGTTGTTTTGGTTTTTTCTTTAGGAATGAAAGCCCAGCGTGAGCTATCGACGGCCCAATACATGTTACACCCTACTTTTTTAAACCCAGCCGCGGTGGTTACAAAATCAGGGAAAAGTGGTGGGTTCGTTTTTCAAAAACAATGGGTTGGTTTTGATGGGGCGCCTACTACTTTATTACTCAATTATAACAGTCCTTTAAAAAACCAAGACAATACTGTTGGGGGAATTATAATTAACGATAGGGTAGGCGTACATTCCAAGTACAAAATAATGGTGTTATATGCTCATAAGTTTAGAATTGACCGTACAAGTTTCTTTTCATTTGGGATAACACCCGGTATTGATTTAATTCAAAGTAATTATAGTCAGGCTAAAACTGATTTTGCGAATGATCCTATTTTTTCTACACAAAACCAAAGTTTGTTTTCTTTAAATATGGGTTTCGGAGCCTATTATTATAACAATAAATATTGGTTCGGAGTTTCTGTTCCTGAGCTATTTTACAATCGTTTTATTGGATCGGACGATGGTACAGCTATAAACTTTTCTTTAAAAGAAATGACCTGCCAATTTGTCGTAGGTTGGAAAACAGATTTAAGTAAACTGATTACTTTCAAGCCTTCTATTCTAATGAAATATCAATCAGGATCACCTTTACAGGTTGACTTAAACGCTATGTTTGAATACAAAGAGGAAATAGGTGTAGGGGTTTCTTATAGAAGTTTAAGTTCTTTGAATTTTTTAGCTAATTATAAAATTAATCGAGATTTTAAAGTAGGTTATGCTTTTAGTATGCAAATTGGTAGTGAATTAAATAACTACAATTCTGGATCTCACGAATTAATGGTTGTATATGGTGTTGGAAATAATAAAAAGGCCAATGTGAATTTACCTAAAAGAATTAAAAAGTACCGTAAGAAAAAGCTCAAGGAAATCAAAAAAGTATTGAAACAAGGCGAAAAAGCAGCGAAAAAGAAAGCGAAAAAGAAAGCGAAAAAGAAAGAAAAAAAGAAAAAAGAATCTGAGCTAGATTCAGGTGACGATACCGAAAACCAACCTTACGGATAATTTCAATCAATAATTCACTTTTTTATTTCCTTAAAACAATCCGAATTTCAGCAACTGATGGTGGAACTTTTGTTCCGTTTCCAAGAGGAGGGGTTGTAAGTTTGGAAATGTTTTTAGCTGGAGTAGTAATTTCATTGGTAGATGTAAAACTAACTCCATTGTCAGTACCTACATCATAGGCAAACCCAATGAAATGGAAATTGTAAAAAAACTTATAGTGAGTATACTTAATAGAAATAAAAAACAAAACCCGCTATAGCATAGGCCATTAAACAACCCGTTTTTATAATCGTATTTATCTACTTCACCAAAAATTTCAAGGTTTTACTTTTGTCTCCATTACTCATTCTTAAATAATAAGAACCTGGTAATAAATTCAAATTCAATAATTCTTCTCCTTTTGATGTGGCTATTTGCACGTTATTTCTAAAAACTGTTCTTCCCATAACGTCCACCACTTTAATATCCCAACTTCCTAATACTTCCGTTTGGTACAAAACATTAAAATTTCCTTTGTTTGGATTCGGAGCAATGCCAAAAACTGATTTTTCCCAATTCAGTTCTTGCATTGAAACCGTTGTGTCTTTTGCTTCAGTGTCTTTGTGTGTAGTATCCTTGGCAAAAGAAAATACCGAATCTATTACCCCAACTGACCAAACTCCTCTTCCAAAAGTAGAGCAATACATCCTGCGTTCTTTGTAATGGATTTCCAAATCGCTTACAATTACATTCGGCAAATCTTTACTATACAAACTCCAATTAGCCAAACTATCGTTGGTGTAATATACTCCCACATCCGTTCCTACATACAACGCATTGTTCCCAGCATATTGATCTATTTCAATACAATTTACAGGAATGTTTGGTAGATTACGACTAATGTTTTTCCATGTTCTACCGCCATCTCTAGTTTCAAATATTTTAACTCCGTCAATAAAACCACCAGTTGTCACCCATATTATATCCGGGTTTCTATCGTCCATTTTTACAGAAGTAAAGTACAAACTATCTGGTAAACCAGCAGTTATATCTTTCCACTTAACTCCTTTGTCTTCAGTGTAAAAAATTTGTGCTTTGTTTCCTTTCTGATAATCTATTCTCTTGGTCACTACCAAATGATCAACAAGGCTATCGCTAACATCCATTGCCGATATTGGAGAATCGGTTCCACCGGGCAGTTTTCCTAATGAATTCCAAGATCCAAAACCTAAATATTGAAATACGTTTTCGGCACCTAAAAAAAAGTTAGTAGTTGTGGGGTGAGGAAGTAAAGGAGTTGTCCATCCACTATTTTCACCAGTATTTGGCGTTATTCCACGAGCGTTGGATTTTCCTCCATCTGTAGAATTTGCTATTCGTCCATATTGAGACGAAACCACAACATTATCTGGGTCTTTTCTATCAATAAAGCAATCCATTCCATCACCTCCATGAATGTTGCTCCATTTCCCTGAAGAATCTCTAAAAAAAGTTCCATTGTCTTGAGCTCCTGAAACTAAAAAACCAGCATTGTTTTGTGAAACCCCCACTCGGTACAAAGAAGTAATTTGCATCCCTGAAGATACATCCTCCCAAGTAGTTGGAAATTTATAATTCTGAACAGTATCGGTTGCTCTCCATGAACCAATTTTAATGGTGTCGGTTCTAAATATTCCACCATCGTTGCACAAATAATATTTCTTATCCAAAGGATTGTATTTCATAAAATGCTGGTCGGCATGTGGAGTAAATCCATAATAACGAAGCCAATAGGATACTCCATCCCAAGTTTTTCCAGCATCAGCACTTCCCCATACATTTACACCGCCTATGGTAATTTTGTCTGGATTATTAACGTCGGAGTGGATAAACAAATCATAAGTTCCTTGTCCGCCAGCAGCTTTCCCATCATCCCAAGTCAAAAGATTTATCCCTGTTTTTATAGTCATGGTAGTATCCCAATTGAGTCCGCCATCCGTACTTTTATAAATAGCGTGAAACCCTCTATCTAAACCACAGGAGATTGCGTAACATCTATTGGTATCGGATGCGGAAATCGTTAATTCAATTCTTTGAACTTCGTTTTGTGCAGCAATTGGAGCGTTTGCTTTTTTCCATGTTGTTCCAAAATCGTTTGATTTCCAAATTGCAGCATTTCCAATTTTAAGAGTAGAAATGAAACCACTTGTGGCAATTAGACTCTTATAATTTTCAGGATTAATTTCAAAATCCCACATTACTTCGGTCAAAGTTTGTGTCCAATTATCTCCAGCGTCGGTTGATTTCCAAATCCCACTTATACCAGCAGCAACTAATTCATTTGTATTGTTTGGGTTTATAAAAACCCTTCGAATTAGTGATTGGTCAAATCCCGTTTGTTTGTAGTCCAGTCCTGTGGCCTTCCACGATATTCCTCCATTGGTAGTTTTATAAACTCCCATTCCATAATGTGTATTTCGTTTACGACCGTCGGTACTAAGCGCTACTCCTAAATAGGCATAATCGCCCAGCGAGACATACATCTCATCTGGATTTACTGGGTTAACTGCTATGTCGCTAATTCTTAAAATAGGAAGGTTATTGTTTATTGGTGTGTAGGTTTTTCCGGAGTTAGTTGTTTTCCAAATACCACCTTGTGAAACGCCAACCCAATAGGTGTCTTTATCGGTAGGGTGAAACGAAATACAATTTACTCTAGCTACTCCATGGCTAGAAGCTGTATTAAAGGAACCAACTAAAGTATCAGGTCCTTCAGGCATCCAAGTGGAGTCTGAGGCACGAGAGGCTTGATAATTTGCTTTTTGATTAGCAACTGCAATTGCAGCATTTATGTAATATTTGTTTGAAACCAAATTTCCACTTCCATCGGTTCGTGTGGCATAAAACTCGGACCAACGATTTATCCATTTGTATCCTTTTTCGTTTGAAAGGTTTTTACCCGATTTCCAAGTCTCAATATTTTGAACATAATTTTGATAACTCGAGGAAGTTGAACCAAGATTTTGATCCAACAAAACTTGAGAAAAACAAATGGATGAAAAAAGTGTTGTTATAATAAAAAATAGAATTCGCATAATTTTAATTTGAGTTGCTAAATATAGGTTTGTTTCAAATCTTTACTTCAATTTAATTTCTCTACATGCAAATTGTGATTAAAAAGACTCATCAAATGATGGGCTTTTGGAATGATCATTATTCCAATGGAAGTCTGAAAGCCTAAGGAAACGCCATTTTCGTAAAGGAAACTGGGGGTTAAAAAAACCTATAATACCAACGGCCGGTTGGCCACAACGTTAAATTTATTTGTATTTAAGCTGGTAACAATTGTTTATGCCACGAATCTTTAATGCTTACTTCCCAATTACTTCGAAAATCGCCTAAACTAACAACCAAATTATTAAATACGGTGGTATTCTCATTAATTTCACCTTCCGACAATAAATCCCCGAACTTACTTAATGGTTGTAACTTGATTTCATCTTCTTGTTTATATGCAACTAATAATCGATTGAAAAAGTCAATATTCAATTCAGTTCCTAATTGCTGAAAAAAGTGTACGCTTTTGTCAATAGAACAGCCAGTTGCAGACGCAACATTTTCGTCAACAGATAAAACCACAAACTGATCGTAATAAATTTCTATAGCTGCATCCAAATCAGCACCATGAGCTGCCCAAGATTCTAAAAATAAATTAGACTTAGATTCAATTAATGATTTTTCTTCTGAGTTTAATTGGCGATTTGCTTGATATACCCAAACTCTAGAGTGATTAGGTAGGTCGTTTAAATTTTTCATAATTATAATTCTTGAGCTCCAAGTACTAACTCAGCTAAATCGAAAACTTGAACTGTCTTTTCTTTTTCGGCGTTTTTAATTCCATCGGTCATCATCGTATTGCAAAAAGGACATCCGGTAGCAATAATATCTGGCTTTACTTCTAAAGCATCTTCTGTTCTTTCAATATTTATTTCCTTATTTCCTTTTTCTGCCTCTTTAAACATTTGAGCACCACCAGCTCCACAACATAGTCCATTAGTCTTGCAGCGTTTCATTTCAACCAATTCGGCATCCATTTTTCGGAGTAAATCTCGAGGCGCTTCATATTCTCCATTACCACGGCCCAAATAACAAGGATCATGAAAAGTAATTCGTTTTCCTTTGAACTCTCCTCCTTGTATTTTTAGCTTACCAGAAGTAATGAGCTTTTGCAGGAATTGTGTGTGATGTTGAACTTCATATTCTCCACCCAATTCAGGATATTCGTTTTTTAAAGTATTAAAACAGTGAGGGCAGGTTGTTACAATACTTTGAACTTCGTATCCATTCAAAACCTGAATGTTTTGCATGGCTTGCATTTGAAATAAAAATTCATTTCCAGCTCTTTTAGCCGGGTCACCAGTACAAGATTCTTCTGTACCAAGAACAGCAAATGAAATTCCAGCACCATTAAGTAATTGAACAAATGCTTTGGTGATTTTCTTTGCTCTATCATCAAAACTTCCAGCGCATCCTACCCAAAACAAAACTTCTGGTTTTTCTCCAGAAGCCATCATTTCAGCCATTGTTCTAACTTTTAATGCAACACTCATCCTAATTTATTTTATTTTTCAAAAACCTCTATGTTTACTTTTCGCTCTACCATTTCAGAAAACTTCCCTTTGTACCGAGTTGCTTTTACCGTATGATTATCTATCCAATGATAATTTCCACCTCTTGGTTTTCCGAAAAGAATGCCGTGGTATTTAAAGCCTTGTTCAGCCAGCCATTTTTCAGTCATTTCTCTATGCTCTTCAATTCGCGAAGTAAAAAAAGTAATAATGTGTCCTTTTTCGTACCAATGATTGATAGTTTCTAAAGCTCCATCATAAATTTTAGCAGTAAGCATTCGCTCTGGCTCTTCATTTGGAATATCATCGCAGATGGTTCCGTCAATGTCAATCATGTAATTTTTGAAACCTTCTGCTAGAGTAGGACTCTCATTTTTACCACCAACTACAACTTTATTGAGTTTATGCTTCATCTTTCCAATTTAATCGGTCGGCTTGAGCAAACTGCCAAGGAGCACCGTTGTTTTCAATATTTGTAAACATGCCATTCAATTCAGCCGGAGCTGCAGATTGTTCCATTACTAAATATCGACGTAAATCTACAATAATGCTAAGTGGGTCAATGTTTATAGGGCAAGCTTCAACACAAGCATTGCAGGTGGTACAAGCCCAAAGTTCCTCTGGAGTTATGTAATCGTTTACTAAAGTTTTTCCATCGTTAAATTCTTCTCCTTTTTCTGATCTCCCTTTCCCTACTTCTGTAATTCGATCACGAGTATCCATCATTACTTTTCGTGGAGACAATAATTTACCCGTTTGATTTGCAGGACAAACTGAGGTACATCTTCCACATTCGGTACAAGAATAAGAGTCCAATAATTGTTTCCAATCCAAATCTGTGACGTCTTTGGCACCAAAAGTTTCTGGTGGCCCTTCTGGTTCTGGTGGTGCAGCATAAGGATCAGCGTCGGGATCAAACATCAATTGAACTTCCTTTTTAACAGCAGCCAAATTATTGAATTCACCTTTATTTTTAAGGTTTGAAAAATAAGTAGTTGGAAAGGCAAAAAGAATATGCAGGTGCTTGGAAATAACCAAGTAATTCATAAAACCAAGAATCCCAATAATGTGAAACCACCAGCAAACTCGTTCAACTATTATTAATGTCGAAACATCCGAAGGCATAATACCCAACAGGAACTGACTTATAGCAAATTGATTACCTGCCATTTGAGGGATCACGTATTTCGCAAAACCTTGAGAAGCCATTTCTTCTGCATTCATATTCATAAGAGCAGTATCTGCAGCATCCATGATAAGAAATGCACTCATCAATAAAATCTCTAGAATAAGAATATAATTAGCATCAGAAGCTGGCCAACCTTTCATTTCTGGTTTCCAAAACCGAGGAATACGAACAATATTTCTTCTTATTAAAAATAGAAGACAAGAAACTAAAACCAATATGGCAAGTACCTCAAATACATTAATAAATGGATTGTAAAGCCCACCTAATATTGAACTAAAAACACGATGTGTTCCAAAAACTCCATCAATAATAATTTCTAGAATTTCTATATTAATTACCACAAAACCTACATAAACAAGTATGTGCAAGATACCTGGAATAGGACGTACAACCATTTTAGATTGCCCAAGGGCCACACGAAACATAGTTTTCCAACGCTTTGGAGCATTGTCATTTCTGTCAATGTCTTTTCCAAGTTTTATATTCTTAATAATTTGAGAAAGGTTTCTGTAAAAAAGAAATCCAGCTCCTGCAAGAATTATTAGAAATAAAATATTTGAAATACCCATATTACTTACTTTAATTATGGTTCAGGTTCCTTTTCTTTTTTTCCAAACAATGAAAAATGTACGTATCGTTTTGGATGTTCTTGAAAGTCAATCATTAGTTTATCTAGATTTTTACTTGCACTTTCAAGATTCATATAAAGGGTATCGTTATTTACGAGTTGCCCCATAGTTCCTTCTCCCTCATTTATTTTAGTAAGAATCCCATTTGCATTAGACAAAGCAAGATTTGCCTCAGCAATAGTCTGCTTTATCTCCATATCGGTGAGTGTATCACTAAACGCACTTAAGTTTTTACTCATGGTATTTAGGTTAGTGATTATATTGGAAAGTCTACCTTTTTCGGTTGCTATTAAATTGTCGAGACCTGCACTTGCACTGTTCAAGTTACTGAGGGTTATAGACAAATCGGCAAGTCCATGATCAAGAGCATTTCTGTTCTTTTGATTCAAAACAGATTGTACCAATTTCATTACAGAATCAATGGAAGTTACAGCATCCATTGCACTTTTTTCAAATGGCTCCAAACTACTGGTAAAGCTGTCAATTAAATCTCCTTCCGTACCACTACTCAAAGTATCGTTTATTTCTAAATACTCTTGGCTGTCCCCTAGTTTAAGATTTATTTCTTTACCACCCAATAAACCTGAACTTGCTATTATAGCTTCACTATTGGAAGGTATTTTTATTTCTTCATTGGTTATTTGAAGTTGCACTAGGATTTTCCCAGTTTCCATATTGAGTTTTGTGCTGCTAACCTTTCCTACTCGGAATCCTTTGGTAAAAATAGGGTCGTCTACAGAGAGTCCATTTACGTTGGGATATTCTGCATAATAAAAGGAACCCGTTTTGAAAATATTTGAGCCTTTGAGGTAATTAAAGCCATAATAAAATAGCCCTAAACTAATTATAACTACAATTCCAACTCTTAATTCTTTAGATATAGACAAGACTAATTTTTACTTTTTGCAATAATACCGTTTGCTTCAGAAATGGAAATTTTCTTTCCTTGATAAATCCCAATTAAAAAAGCATCCTTATACCCTTTTTCTCTTAAAGCAGACTGCAAAGTTACAGCATCCTCTAAATTACTCTCGTTTCCAATGGTATATTTATAAACGTCATTCACTTTTATTTCACGAATATCGGTATATCCTCTGAATTTTTCAGGGTCCATTTTCAATTGTTTTGGAGAAGAAGCTACTTGAACACGAAAACGAACACCTGAATCCAATGCCTCTTTTGGCTTTTGTTTATCCGCCATACTTGGTGGTTTTGAAATTTCATCTATTTCTGATTTGTACTCACCAAATGCATTGAAAATACACGTTGATATAGCCTCTCTATTTTCTGATTTACTTAAAAATCTTCCTTCTTTTGTGTTGGTAATAAAGCCAGTTTCAATTAAAACACTCGGCATTGTTGTTTTTACTAGCACCAAAAAACCTGCCTGCTTCACGCCTCTATTTCTTCTGCCGATAGAAGTAAATTGATCCTGAACTTTTCTTGCCATGCTCAAACTTTGGGCTAATGAGTTTTGTTGAATTAATCCCAAAATAATGTAGGATTCGTCCGATCCGGGATCAAAACCTTCGTATTTTACTTCATAATTATCCTCCATTAAAATGGAATTATTCTCGCGTTTTGCCGTTTCCAAGTTAGCTGCAGATTTATGAAGACCCAAGGCAAAAGTTTCGGTTCCGTGAGCTTGTTCGCTTCCTGCCGCATCTGCATGGATGGAAATAAAAAGATCGGCGTTCATTTTTTGTGCTTGTTCTGCCCTTTCATTTAATCCTATAAAAACATCCGTATCTCTAGTATATTCAACTTTAACATTTGGATATTTAGCTTTTATTTTAGCTCCTACTATAAGTGCAATATCCAATACCACATCCTTTTCTTGCATTTTATCTACCCCTATCGCTCCAGGGTCTTTTCCGCCATGGCCAGCGTCTATCACCACTTTATTCAACCCATATTCGCCTGGACGAAAAGGGTAAAACGAAGTAAGTAATATAAAAACCAAGAGTATGCTAAAGGTTTTAAACAGTATAGAATTCATATTTTTTAATACCTTAAAGTCGTTATTCCAATTACTAAACATGCTTATTACTTAATTTTGGCGACTAAACATCGCATCTGAACAAAAATAGCATTCGTACTGTGCCAATCTATAGCACCCGCATTCGATTATTTCACGTTTTTTTGTTGATAATGGGGAGCGTATGCATATCCTATGCCCAAACGGATACAAGCCAAAACATCACTTTAACCGATTCCAACTTAATAGTAAACGACACCATTTCAACGGATTCTAATAAAATAAAAAAATCAAAAGAAAGTAATTCTGGATTTTCTTCAAAGGTAGATTACAAAGCACGCGACTCCATGAAATTTGATGTTGCTAGTGGAAAAGTTTATATGTATGGTGGCGGAGAAGTGTATTACGAAACCACAGAATTAAAAGCAGATTACATTGAATTGGATCTAAAAACCAATGAAGTATTTGCCAGTGGTGTTACAGACTCCGCAGACAATAAGACAGGAACACCTGTATTTAAAGATAAAGGCGAAGAAATAGAGGCTGTAGATTTGCGCTATAATTTTGAGACAAAAAAAGGACTTATTTCAGAAGCTGTTACGCAACAAGGAGACGGATACATTATAGGAACCAAAGTAAAAATACAACCCGACAAAATAATTTACATTGAAGATGGGAAATTTTGCCCTTGTGAAGACCGAGAAGCAAAAACTCATATAAAAGCGAAAAAACTAAAAATAATACCTGACGATAAAATTGTAACCGGCCCTGCCAATCTGAAAATTGGTGAAATTCCTACTCCTCTTCTTTTGCCGTTTAGTATGTTTCCCAATAAAAAAGGAGCCTCATCAGGTATTGTTTTACCCGAATATGGATTTAGCCCCTTCCAAGGCATTTATCTTCGAAACGGAGGATATTTTTTGCCTGTAAATGACAACTTAGACTTTTTATTTACCGGTGACCTTTATTCTAGAGGA
>Ga0307998_1000176_pt1 | contig 36636 bp, 55 predicted proteins | sample Davwhametageno37_FD_203147 | JGI IMG/M metagenome (GOLD analysis project Ga0307998, IMG submission 203147) | Marine microbial communities from Davis Island wharf, Antarctic Ocean - #37 | ecosystem: Environmental > Aquatic > Marine > Unclassified | place: Antarctic Ocean: Davis Island wharf... | reverse complement strand
TCATGTCAATAAACTGATCATGCTCACGAGCTGATTTTACTCGGACTAATTCCGACAAATCATTCTCATTTAGGTCGCCATACTTTTCCTTGTTTTTTACAATCTTTCCAAGAAGCTCTGTATTTTTCGCTTTAAGGCCGTTAATATCTTCGACCGGAACATACTTGTCGGAGATAATGCTTTGGGCTACTTCTGTTGCTCGTTCTTGAATTGCTCGTTGTACTTCTGGGTCGTTAAAATCAATGCTCATTGTTAGTTACCTTTCTCGTTTACGCCTTGCGTATGAAGAGTTTCTCCATAGCTCCGTGGGTGGAAATTATAACACAGGACTATGCGTCCCGTGGTTTATCTGTGATTTGCTCTTCTCCGTTACCCGCCAGAAGCCCGTCAGGGACATCTCCGTTAAGGTCGTCAGGCATATTAGTTGGCGCAGTTTCTGGCGCACTATTAAAGGATGCTTTTGCGCTCTCGTACTTGAGCATTTCATCAAGCTCTTTAATCAAGCCCTCTGCGTTTGCTGCTTTATCGAAGTCTGGTGGAAGTAACTTGCGCTGGATAGCTGCATCAACAATGTTAAGTGATGATAGATCCAAGTTTCGTCGCATTTCCATAAGGACTCGCATTTCCTTATCGGATTCCATTGAGTTGAACTCTGGAGCGATATAACCTTTAATCTTTTTATCAGACTCTAGCGTGTAGCTCATCATTACTTCAAGAATGTTTTGCACATGCTCAGACAGAGCAACCGCAAAAGATCTCAGAGCTGCGTTCGAGCCTTGGCTTTCTATTGATGTTTGCGTAGCCGTCTGTGCGCCGGGTCGCAGTGCGTTAGCGTCAATAGTGAAGGTGCTGATGCGTCTCTCGATGCCTTCAAGCTGCTTCTGGCCTTCTTGTATTGCTGCAGAGTCTACCTGAGTCCAGTCAAGCTCTGGGGACTTCTCACCAGTCTCTGGCATGCGAACCATCATGTAAGATGCCATCATTTCAATGGTAAAGTCAGCAGGCACGTTCTTGGCAGTCAGGATAGGGGTCAGTGCGTAGAACATCATGTTCTTAATGTCACTGTAAACTTGAAAGTGCTCAATAGTCAGCTCTGCCAAGGTCTGGTAAGGGCTTTCTGCTTTCATCTTTCCAAGTTTATTTGTATAGAACTCAACAACTGGAATTTCATCAGTGATTCGCGTCTTGCCGTTTCGGTAGCGGATAATATCGCCAGTTTCCAAAACTTCATTGTTTGAATCGCTAATAGTCCATGTAGTTGGAGTTAATTCAAATATTGATGATTCTGTGTTGTAGTCTTCTTCACTATCAGATACGTAGTCAAAGAAAAACTTAATGTAGCTTAATTTACCGGTTCGTGCATCGCTCTTAAATGCAATAACAGAGTCAACATCAATTGATCTTAGGTAAGGTCGGTTAAGTCCTGCATCGAAGTCGATCATAGCCAAGGAAACACCCTTGAGCATGCCCGCTTGAAGCTGTGACTGAGTTACCATCGTGAGATTGTCGCCAGCAAGGTTCATGTTCTGAACCCAGCCATTAAAAGGCTCTGGAATCTCGTCGTTGGTGGAACCGTCAATTGAAATCATTACGTTATTTGCAAGTATCTTACCGGAGTCTGACGTGATGGCTCGTTTAAAATAGTTCGTCAGGTAGGTACGTGCGACTCGAAGAATATAAAACTCATCGGGTTCATTTGGGAATTTAGGTAAATAAGGTGTCTCGGCAGATACACTAGATACAATATCTTTCGTTCCGCGCAGGGCAGTTAGTCCGACAACAAGATCTCTTACAATTCTATTTTTTGAATATTGATCACTAAAGTACTGCGACCTAATACCATGTGTTGCGTTTAATCCGCTATTAATTATCATTGTATGATGCTCTATCCCGTCGTTCTATTATTACTTCTCGCGGAGCAGATAGGTGCATAACAGCCTGTCCATCCTCGGTTATTTTTGATCCGTATATCTTTAGCCAGTCATTAACTGTTAAAGCTTGGTTATTTGCTAGTGCAACTATTAGTGGAGGGTACTTTTCTGAACCCCAGTCAGTTGAAACAACCTTCCAAATAGAAAGGCTACCTTGAATCTTATTCAGGGTAATAGTAACAACTTCATCTTTAAATTTTATGTCAATAATCGATTCGTCAGATGATCCTTCTGTTTCTGGTCGTCTTCTCAGTGATAACATATTATTCTCCTTTAATTTAGATCATTATATCACTTATACCCGCAGTAAGGATTAATTGCAGTCCTATCCATACCCGGCTCATTATAGCCACCATATCCAGATGTTATTGTGCCAGACATGCCTTTAGAAAGTGACGTAATAGCCCACACAAGAGCGTCTAGCCTATCAGGTGATTTAGTGTTCTTGTCTGTGGGGTTCCATTCGGTCATTTGCAACTCAAGATCCTCAAACGCACCAACGTGACAGACTTGCTGCTGCTCATACAGTGCAGAGGTAGGCTCAGCTCGCACTTCCTTGCCTCGTGATGCGTGAACCAGCGTTACGGGTGGCAAAATCATGTCTCTGATGTTTCGGGCTGCATTGCGTATCACAGAAGTGATTAGGTCGCCGCCTTGGTTCTTCTCAGCCACGATAGCGACTGGGCACTCGTGCTGGTTGTACTTTCTATACAAAGACACGACACGACTGCTCCACTTCTCAGGGGATGCCATCTCCATAGAGGAGTCTTCAATAACGTAATACTTACCGTCATAACCCATGCCGCAGACCATGATGCCGGTCAAATCCGAGTTCTCATTCGAGGTAACAGCCGGGTCTATTGCAATCACGAGTTTCTTTAGTGTAGAGAAGTCAAAGTCACCCGTAATCCTGTTGTTCATTATGTCGCTCATCTGAAACATGGCGTATAGGTTGTCATCTAAGATCTCAGCGAGACCTTCCTGCCGCCACATGCGCTCTGTGAGCTTCTTTTGCAGCGTCTCGGCATAAGACTCTGGCAAATAATAGTTATCTGTAGTGACACCTTTGATTAGCTTCACGTCACTGTCCACGGCAATGTCTTTAATCATAGCCAGCGATCTAGGTGTGGTAGTGATGAGCATCTTGGGCTTTTCACCCAATCGCATAATAAGTCGAGCTGCCTCTAGGGCTTGTGGGCCGTATGACCAAGCCGCCAGCTCATCGAGGACGCACATATGCACTGAGTCACCCCGTGATCGCTCGAAAGACTCTGCCGTGTAGGTCACAACGGTGCTTCCATTGGGGAATGTAATGGTCAAGTCCGTCTTGTTAAAGTCAGAGTCTCTTAGGTCGTTAGGGTGCATGTTCTGGATGATACCGGATGACCCTAGCCAGTTAACACGCTTGGCAGACTTCAGGTCGGATGCCCACAGGGCGATACGTATCTTTGACTTCTTGGCTTGGTCAATAATATAGTTGGATGCGAACCAGCTCTTACCAAAACCCCGCCCACACAGAAGCATTACGGTATCCCAGTCACCCCAGTCCATGAACTGCTCAGGTCTGGCCCACAGGTCGAAGTCGTGAAGAATATCAAGGAACTTTGGGTCTTTGCTTGCCAGAGCGCCCAGCACATCAAGGGCCTTCAGGGGCTCTGAGTGGATAAACTGTCGCGTAGCAAGCCAACTCTCTGATTTATCAGAGAACATCGTGCTAATTATCGTTTGTTCTTCTGGTGTAGGGTATTGTCTTGGCATAAAACCTCCGTGTGGGCGCTTATTGTAACACTTAGTGTTGACTTCTTATTTTGAGGTGGTTATTATAGCCACTCTTACAGCGAAGGAGAGAAAGATGAAAATTACATACGAGTCTAAGGACTTCAATATCGAGCTTGATGGAGAGTACCTTAACGTTGCCGAGTTTTTTGATGGTATCGCAAAGCTAAACAAAACCACTGAAGCTGAGGTTGTAGAGCCAATCCCTATGGTGCCGTTCTCTGAGGAGCGTGACCATATCTTGGAGGTTTACTCTACTTACATTGGTTTGTTTGACTCTGACCTTTATAACTATATGGCAACTGACGGTGACGGTATGATTCATGCCTTTGTATCTGAGCCTGAATGGAGTAAAGGCGAGTGGATGAATACACCAGACAACGAAGCACCAATTACATTCTTGGCTAATGCTAATGGTGACTTTATGTACGATTATCAGGATTCATTGCGGACTGTTGACTCAATCTACGACTACTCATGGGGAGATAGCCAATGAGCGATTACAATAAGCCGGTTGAAGAGGCATTCGCGGTCTTTACTAATTATCTAGTAGAGGAATGCCACGGTCGCGCTAAACACGCAGGCTGGTGGACTGACATTAAGACGGGTAAGCCGCTAGAGCGCAACAAGGGTGAGATGCTTGCACTGATCCACTCTGAGGTGTCAGAGGTGCTTGAGGGCGTTCGCAAGAACAGCATGGACGATCACATTACAACGCGTAAGTCTGAGGAGGTTGAGCTTGCCGATGTGCTGATCAGGGTGTTTGATTACGCGGGTGGATTCAACCTAGATGTAGGTGCCGCGCTCGTTGAGAAAATGAACTACAATCGAAGTAGGGCTGATCACAAGATAGAGAATCGCTTGAAAGGCGATGGCAAAAAGATCTAACCAACAGCCCACGAAAGTGGGCTTTTTATTGAGGAATAATTATGGATGACTACATCGAAACAGCAGATGATCTTGCACGATTCTTTTATTCAATAGCAGAGGCAGAGAGGCACGGAGCGGATAGGCGCAGCATAAAAGCGCGATATAGTATGGGTGTGAAGGTTTCTGATGAGATTAGGCTTGAATACATCGCATCAGCGAAGTACAATGGGTCTATAACCTTCACAGATATGACACACGGCGTGTATAAAGCCACCATATCCCAATAAATGAGACCTAGGAGACGCATTTTGACTGAAAAAGAGAAGTACTTTCGAGCATTGGAAGAATACGTGCTGACTGTTAGTAGTGGCGCGTTGCCTGTTATTGTCGCAGACGCAGTAGCAAAGCTTGAGAACGCACGCATTGACCTTATGGATACGATTGATGATGTGTGGATGGAGAGGATCGGTTACTTTGACGATAACCTGATGACGTGTGAGTTTGAAAAGGAGTTGGCACTGATGGCTTACGATGATGCCCTAGCACAGTCCAACGATATAAGGAATTACGTATTCAGGTCACTAACTCGTAAGTAAAAAAAACCCCCTTAATTGGGGGTTTTTTATGTCTTAGCTCTTTGCGCTGTACCGGTTCTCTATTAGTTGAATGTTTCGCAGGACGGTATTGCGGGGGTTACCATCAAGGTACTCAACGTGGATCTTTGACCGCGTAACGCCGTGAAAGGCCCGCATCATAAGAGAAACAACACTGATGCGCATTTTCTTGCGACCGGGAATCAGCACTGTAACCGTTAACCTGCCTTTAATGAAGCACGTAGCGATGGGCTTATTGATAATCCGCTCAATCTTATCCTTCTTAACAGCACCGTATTGATTAACTAGCAGGCTCACGCCGTTATAGTCAACCTCTCTCCACGTAACTGAACCCGGCTCATGCTCCTGACGCTTAACAGTAAGGCTTCCCAAGAGATTATCTTCAGAGGTGCCTAGGTGCTTTAGTAGCTGGTCATTACTCTCTATACCGTACGACCACGCGTACCCGGATAGCTCTTCGCTGTTTGCAAACACGAAATCACTGTGTACTAGTGGTGTCTTGTGGTACGCATGCTTGTATTCTAGGTTTCGCACACACAGTATCTCTGGAATGCCGGACTTATATAGTACAGACAAGGGCTTCTTAATATCAGAGAACGCCATCAGCATTAACTTAGCAACGAGGACGTACTTACCGTTAAGCTTCACAGTATAGTGCCCAGATCGCTTGTAGTGCTTCATTACTCCATCATTAGAGTAGATGTCACCACACTCAGATATATGCAATGTGCATCCATCATAGATCATGGTCTTTATTTCAGCAGATCGATTCTGGCTTCTATAGTCATCAACTGAGCAGTCCTTGCACAGTAGTTGCTCATTATCAGACAATAGTTTCTTGTAAAAATCGAAGCTGAAGTTCTTGCTTGCTTGAATTGAGGCGAGATATTGGTTAAGTTGGCTCTGGTTCGTAAATATAGTCATATCTTATTTATCCTTTGTACTTGATTTAAGGTTATATTATGTATCGTTAAGTCCTCAGCGGTTAATAATTAAAATGAGAACGTGCTGTACTTTAGCATAAACTTCTGATAAGTCAAATAAGCATAAAGAAAACTATTTATGTGTGATTATTATTTCATATTAAATACACCTTTTTGATCATTTTGTGGTTATTTGGTAACCATTCGTAGCTATTTAGGCTAACAACAGGTAATATTGCTATTTAAATCTAATTAAAAGTAATTAAAAAGGGAAATCTCATTTTTTATTGAGTGGTCATTATGTACTGGACTTATATAATAAAATATATATAAATCTCTATTAGTAATACTCCCTATACTATTAAGAGACAGTGATAGCAAGACCTAAGAGGTTTTAGAGGTCAAATAAAAAACCTTTGAATTTAATCACCAACATGTCCAAAAAATAAATAACCCAATTAAAAGTAAAAAAGGAGAATTTTCTTGGGTGGGTTCAGATTTAAAAGTAGTGGTTTAGGGGGTTTAGTAAGAAACCTTTAGGCCGAATTTCTCCTTTTTTTCTTTTTAATGCGTCCAAACGCTGAGAGGTACGTGGGAGTAGGGCTGTAGAGCAGCATTAAAAAAGGAGAATTTACTTTTTTATTCCTTTTTATTCTTTTTAATAGAAATAGCTTGATGAGGGGGTATTGCTAGTGATATGGTGATGAGGGGTAAACACTGTGGAGGTTTGATTATGAAGACACCTGAGAGCGTCTCAGAGAGGATTTAAGGGCTTTGGTAGATAACCATGACGGATACGAGTAAGATCTCTCACAGGTCGATCTAGGAGGGTTTACCGAGATTGTAAAAATAGTAAAAAAAATTTATGGGGGAGGGTAGAGGGGAAAAAGGGCTTTTTCAAAAATAGTAAAAATTTATTCAGTGGGAGGGGCTGCTTGGTCCTGCCTTTGATCTTGGGGTGTGAGGGGGGTGCCTTATGCCTTTTGGGTCTATCCTTAGACTCTTTTGGAATAACCAAATCACTAGCACAATTCGTGGCCCTTGTCTATAGCCTTTACACTTCCCTTACATATAACCAAATGATCTATTGATAGGCTTAAAAAGAATAAGCGTGCCCCATCATACAATCGGGGTTCAGTCAATAGCCTTTACACAATCTTTACAATCACCCTAACATAGGGCCTGCCTATCGGTATCATAGTCTAAGCCTATTGCCTAGCAAGTACTGTGCCAAGCCGTACCATATAACCAAATCGCATAAGGGTATAACTAAAAGGCATAAGCTATATTAGTCTTTTATGATATAACCAAATCATATGATGACTATAACTAAAAGGCATAAGGGTATCCTTGCAACTATCATGCCACCATAAATTACAGGCAAAAAAAAGCCCCATCATAGTGGGGTCAATTAATTGACGCGTATGCCTTAAAGATATTCTTCGGCGTACCGTGCGCAATGATCGATCATGGCTAGTACGTGGCTATCTGGGCTTGTGACGGTGTCGCCGTCGTTATCTATTAACTTATACATGTTAATGTTATCGTTCCACACTAGGCCATATACGCCGGCCTCGAGCTTATATAAGTCATTGTCGGTAGTATCGGGATCAATTAGGCTGATATCAAAGTAGTGAGTATTTAACCCTAAGCGAGGGTTGCAAAAAGAGTGAATGTATTTAGTGTCAAGTATGTTTCGCATATTGTGCCGCCTTAAAAGTGTAATTTATCGTCCTACGAAAAACGACTACAGTGTAGACAATTGTTTACAACCATCCCATAAGATACAAGTAAAAAGGAGAAGCCAGCGCCACCCCCATCAATAAGCTCAAAACGCTATCTTTTAAAATTCTCATTTTTTGCGCCTTCTGGTTGATTGCTTAATTGAGGGGCCATTATGTCACGCTACCGAAAATAATACTACTGTATAAACCACTGGTTACAGTGTAAAGATCCCTGTATACCTATACAGGTCTCGCGTGTTTGGGCTTAAGACGTACAATCGGGCACGGTAGCAATAAAAGCGCTTACAAGGCCATTAAAGAGGCTATAGGCGCTATAGTCAAATTGACCTAAAGGTGTCCTGTCATTATCCCAATAAAACAGACAATAACGACAATGGCGAAAAAGGCGAGTGTCGGATTAAGTATCCCAAACACTATTAAAAAACCAGTTAAAAATAACTTCATGATTTTACCCTACGGCGATAATATTAGCGGCACTGTATTTTTTGGTGTATCGGCCTTTTAGCTTGCCGTGAATATTTATAGCAATGTTTTTACCTTTGGTTGCGCCGTTGCATTTTTTGCACTGTATACAGCTTAAGCCCTTAGAATCCGAAAGGCATTCAATCTCATTGGGCAAAAAATCACTTTCTGGGGTTTTGACTCTGAAAGTCCGGATTCCCTTTTTGTGCGCCGCCATTGCTTGGCGCGGAGTATCGGCAGAAAGCATACAATATTTTAAAATATCAGGGTTAAAATTCTTGTGCCCAGCCTGATGGGTGTAACCAGTGGTAGCGTGCGCTAGTGATTTTAAACGCTTCCAAACGCTAACAGGAACAGCCGCCGGGTCACCGTAGGAACCAAACCGGATCGATCGGCCTTTAAAAAACTGGTCCATATCCTTGGAATCAATTGGGTATTTTCCCGCCTGAAAAGTCTTAAATATAGAAAGAGGGGCTTGACCAACGTTAACATAGCACGCGCCGCCTAGGTATCGTCTATGGACGCACGAACCACAAGTTGAAAGGTCTAATCCTGTTTTGATCGCTTCGACCGGATTAGTATTTTTTGCCAGTATCCACGTCTGAACCATGTTGCCCGTTTTGGCGTTTGAACTTTCAAGGGTAGCCACTACAATAATCGGTTGACCGTCTAACATTGACGGTCCGTCATATACGACTACGCCTAAAGGTTTTTTGATTCTCATAATTTCCTGCCTTGTTTGTTTGTTTGATTTCGATAAGGTAACTATATCGATAAAAACAGACGGGCACAAGCAATTTATTAAAATAAATTAATTTATTTTCTGGCAATAGTTGGCATGATTTTTGGCGTCCTTACTCCTTATACGTAGCAAAAAAACACTAAAAACAGCAAGGTGGAACGATCGACACCATACCAACCCACTAGGCAAGGGTAGCCAGTAAAAGCGCTTAAAACGCCTAACAGTAATTGCAAGCAATATTTTAGAATAAAAAAGCATATTAAAATCACTTTTAATAACTGTCAAAAAAGTTATTAAAAAGGGTTTTAATATAGCTAAAAAGTATTGGACTTCTGGATTTTTTTCAGATTATTTTCTGACAGAAAATATTAATTTTTTGACAGAAAATATTAATTTTTGAGAAAATGGAATGTTTTTACATTTATAGAAAGTTGCTTTTCCTATAAAAAACTGCTTTTCCTTTAAATTTTTACAAATCTGCTTTTCCTTTAAAAAAGTACTTTTCCTTTAAATTTATAGAAAGTTACTTTTCCTTTAAAAAAGTACTTTTCCTTTAAATTTATAGAAAGTTACTTTTCCTTTAAAAAAGTACTTTTCCTTTAAAATTTACGCCAACTATTTATGCGCACATCACTTATAATATCGAGCCTTGATCATGTCAATGTAATCACCCTCACTGATCACACGACCCTTCATCTTGTACCAGTTGGGCTTTTCACTGATACGCTGCAATATACGATCACAGTTGATGACATGATCCGCATCACAGGCAGACCAGTCATTGCCGAATGAAGGTCGGTCAAAGTGCACGTCAAACGATACATCCCTATCACTAGGTGTGATGCTGTAACCACGATCATATAGCTCTTCAATCAGTTGATTGTATCGATTGGATAAGAACTTACCTTTATTGTAAAAGAATAGGACATGGCCTTTATTTAGGGTGTACTGCTTTGGTATTCTTGACAACACGTTATTACCAGCACTCTTACCCGCAAGGGATCGTCGCAATGCAGAGCTAACCATAGGTAGCTCACGATACTCCGCCATCAAATGCTGGTCTGCCAATAGCTTTACATCAATAGTGTTTATACGTGTCATGCGATCTCCTAGTGGGCTTATCAATCTATGGGCATATACTATCAGCTGGGTGGGCTACATGTCAACTATAATGTAAAAAACCCCCGCGTAATTCCGTAGAAAAAGTGGCGAGGGCCGTGTTAAAAGTGTTTACTCTAAGATACCACCCACCCTGCTGCTTTTCGGTATGCCTCTGCATCTTCGTTCATAATCATGATTTGTTTCCTATTTATTATTTATAAAATTGCACACCAACTTCTTATTCTCTATAGAAATCAATCGTGCCTTTTCTCCTTTATCCATTTATGACCCAGTATGAGATGCTGAGTCCAGCGCCAAAACCAGTTAGGCTCATCACCCTTTAGTGGTATAAAATACGTGCTAGCAAACATGAGACATCTCCACTCGCTATACTCTATCTTTCTGAATGTTATTGTGCCTTCTTGCACTGCACTTTCGTTCACTGTGCAAAACGCTTCTCTGCTTATGTCGACGACATCAGTGACGTCGACATCCGTTTCATTGTTAATTTCACTCATAAATCACCGCCCTTCTCAATTAATTCCTTTCCGCGAATAGCGCTATCGATGATGTCCTGCGCATCAGTCATCATGTCTTTGTGGCCCCTATTGCCCGGCTTCAGCGCTTTCTTAATCAAATGCTGATATGCCGGGTTAGCTAATCCCCATGCGTCAATAACGTCATAAACATCGACCCATACGTCCGGTATTATCTCAACATGGTAGTGCGTGCGCTGAGTTCGATTGGCCTCTGGTACTTTGATTTTGCACTCCTCAGCAGCCCATACATTGGCGCACACAAGCTCCAGCCACGCAGCCTTGGCGTATATCACCTTAGTGCATTCTAGGTTCGTCAGGCTCGTCAGAGGCATGTCATTGAGCCAGTCAATAGGCCCCACTTGACTAAAGAAGTCATCACGATGCTTGCTGGAATTGAATGCTGAATTGTAGATCTGCCCCAGACCAGACATCTCTAGGTAGTTGCAAAACATTTCTAATGTTGTGTCTTTCATTATCTTTTCCTTAGTTATTAATTCATTCAATCTCTTTGATCGACAGAACTTCAGCCGTCCAATGAAACATCACCTCAGGGTCAGCATCCCATATTACCTCTGCTGATATTACAGAATCAGCCTCAACTATAAAGTCTTTTTTCTTATGGTCGTCATCTATCCATTTAATAATGTACTTTGCCATAATATTCTCCTGTGATCTATTTAAAAGGATTTACCCATGTATTATACTGTCTTTTTGTCAAAAAACAATCAATGTATAGTCTTTTTGTGTAGTTATCCCACGCCTCAATCAGGGTATCCTTTGTCACTGTATTACCACTGCTGATCTTATACGCCTCAATCTCTTCTTTGAAGATGCCTACTGCTGATGTCTTTGAAAGTCTCATTGATAGTTCCTATTTATGGGTTATGCCTCCATTATAAGGAGGCGGGAATCAATGTCAAGAATTATCGCGGGTAATGAACAGGGCGCTCATATAAGCCACTGTCTGAGCGATACAAGCAAACTTGGCGACCATTGCGAGAGCCATCTTCAAACGTGTAACGCAGCGCTTCTCCGTAGCTCATAGAGCCTGTTGAAGTCCAGCTTGATACAAGACCTTCTGACTCTAGTGCTGCGTTCAATGTTTCAAACCAGTTTTGCTTATTCATGATGCTTTCCTCTTGCTTTGTTGAAGTTGACCCATATTAAGCCCAGTCCAGCACCATGTCAACACTTATTTAAAAACCATAGGTTTGATTCCATTACTGAGCTGTAATCCACATCATAGAACACCTTTGGCAGGTTATACCATTCGTGCCACATTTCTTGTGAGAAGTTTAGACTGTCGCCATCTTCATCAACCAGCTCGGCACCTTCAATCTGCAATGCATCACTGTCCAGCATCTCCATATGGAGCGAGTCTTTATCATCCTGATCATAAGACCATGACTCTGTGTATCGGATCTTAATATCACCATTGACCGCCAACACTTCACCCTCACCAAATACCTGCATGATCTCTTCATGGGTGGAATGGTCATCACAGAATATCTCTTGCATTCTCGGTGCTACGTCAAACACCTGAAATGTTTTAGTTACAGTCCAAAGCTCTGTATTTTGCAGCATTTCAAGAGCTTCGGATAGCGTTAGCTTAATCATATTAAGACTCCAGTATTGATTTGGTTTTGATTGATATGGCATGCCATTTAAGCTTGGCGAGCTTAACGCTTAGTAGCACTGCTGACTTGCTTGGCTTGATGCCAAACTCGTCAAGTGAGTGCTCAAGAGCTGCTTGAGTAGCAGGCCCCCAAGAGCATGCCATCTCATAAGAGCTTAGGGCCGTCTCGGCCATCTCTTCGATCTGTGCATCTGTTAAGTAAGTCATTATGATTCCCCTTTAGAAGTTGCTAATTTGTATGCTGCTTTAGTTGCTGCTTCGTATTCTTCCAGTGCCTCTAAAGTTTGATTTTGAATAACTTCAAACGCAATAGAGTAGGCGTGTGATTTTAAAGCAGATAGCCAATCAGAAGGCAAATACTCTTTTTTGTCTTGGTTCTGGTGTTCTCCGGTTACACTGTTCTCATACTGCTCTATTATCGAAAGGCAATCACCAGCAAGAATGCAAGCGCTGTAGGCCGCATCGCCACAAGCCAAGGATAGATCATCACCAAGATCAGAAAGACTAACACCGTAGCGTATAAGGTTCGATGTTGCCGTGTTGCTGTACATTGATAATTTCATTGTATTTCTCCGTTGGCTTGCTGTTTCGTTTCAATACAGTGATAGTACTGGCACCCAGTTACGAGTGCAAGCATTATTTTACTTTTATTAATCGAATCTGCTTCCTGCATCCGCTTCAAACCCGTGACGCTTCAGCACTTTTGAATAAGCCAATGCACCTTCATATAAGATGTCAATGCTTTGAACTGGGAAATTACTAGGATTCCACACTTCAAATGATCGACGATAGTTTTGCTTGACACCAGCCATCTTCATGGTACGACCCATCTTTGTATTGCCTTTAATTTTATAACCATTAAACCCAGTTATAGTCACCCAAGCAAATCCGCACATGCCACCGTCTTTACTGTTAAAATTATTTCGGTACATATTGCCAGCAGCTTCATAAGCTGCGTGCTCTGCTTCGTCTAATATAATTTCAATCTGTTCTTTAGTTAAGCTTGTCATGTCTAATTCCTCTTGTCTTTTTGAAAGTAAGTAAATCATACTTCTGCCATAAAAAGAACGCAAGCATTATTTTCTCATTTCTCTAATTCTTTATCATACTCAGCCTGAAGCTCACTGCACAGGTCGTAGGAGTCATCCCACTTAGCCTTAGCCTCACACCAGTCATCGTAAGCATCACCTTGAGTATCGCGAGGTCGCAAAACACCCCAAGCCAAGTCCATCTCATCGTATGCTTCATTTGATATAGTGTAAGCATTGTTTAGCTTAATCTTCAGATCTGCTAATTTACTCATCATTCAATCCTTAAGCCCGGCAAACTCACTCAAGGAATCTAAGAATTTAAACTTCTTACACCAAGAATCAAGATACTTTTCCCCTGTAATAACCCACTTTATAAACATTAAAATAAGGAAGAAAATCATAATGACAGGCATTAAAATCCGCCCTATTGCTGGCGCTTTTGGCTTATCTCGCAATCTGAGAATAATTACTTCAGAGTCACGCATTTCTAAGTCTATCTCTCTTTCCGACTTATTTGCCAGTCGGCCAATTAAGTTTTCTTTTTCTGGAAACCACATTATTTGTTCATCTTTAAATAACATCATTCAATCCTCTTTTTTTAGTCTGAAATACTCGCTCATATACAGATCGTGAGCTATTCTCCACGCCTCCCAAGCCACCTGCCACGCTTCGGTACACTCATCGTCCACTGCTTTGTGACGAGCCTCTACGGCTTCGTCAACCGCTAACTTTAATTCATCTAATTTAGTCATTGCTCATTAATGTCCCTTTTCCTCACATAAAACTTATGGTAGCCCTGAATCAATACCGGGGTTAGATCATGCCATCCCGGCTCAACATCTAAGTTGTGATAGTTAAGCACCAGCGAAGAGTATTTCATTTTGATATGGAAGTCAAACTCAACATACGCAACGGCAATCAAGTATGAGATCTCATAAGCCTCTCTGTTGTAAGGGTGATCTGTACTGCCATCGTTCGTCCAGCTAAACTGACTAGGGTCTCTCACGACCTCACAGAGCGTGTCAGGGAAGCTGGGGTGCCTCATTCTATTCATTGTGACCTGAGCTACAAGCTTTCGACCTAGAATACCCTCACCTCTTGACTCGTGATAGATGTTTAGGGCTAGACATTCCATCTCTGTAAGCTCTGAAGATGAGACATCTCTAATGTAGTGATCTGGCACATCAATTACATCAGTCCAATCATACCCGAACGATGCCGTTGACACCAAGGTCAGCGCTAACAGCAGCTTATTTATCATACAGACCTCGATCTATATCAATAATGATCGGCTGAACAGGATCATCACCAAGCAGATAGAATACTGCACATGCCTGCTCTTCAGTTATGACCGGCTTCTCAAGATTGAACCGGCGAGCTATTGCCATTGACCGATAGTTTGCACTGCGCGACTGTCGATACTCAAATAAGTAGCCAGTAATGTCATCAATTAAAGCTTTCATATTATTTCTCCATCTTAGCGAATGATTCTGACAATGGTACGCCAGCGTTTAACACAATGCAATCAACAATTGGTACGCCATACCTTAAAGCTATCCTAGCAGCTTCCTTTTTAACTAACCAATATGGTGATGTTGGCACGACTTCGTAATACTCAGGCCCAGTGAACCCAGACTCATGCACAGACTCACCACGTAAGACATAGACACCAGCAGCACTTGCCATGCCGTCGTCCTCTTCGTGTATCTCTATAGACCTAAGTACTTTCATCTCAATCTCCTACCGGGTGGAGCAGCCTTATTCGGCTGCTATTTCAGATCCTGATGCTCGGATCGACAAGACGCGCTCATTAGAGAAACACTTGTAAGACTCATCCTTACCCCAGACACCCACTAGGTCAGCCTTGCCAGCGATAGTGGATACACCACCGCGTAGGTGCTTCTTAACGCCGAAGCGTACACCAGAGAAGGTGCGCTCAGTGTCGTCCTTCTTGATGAAGGTGACAGAGAACATCTTGCCAGACTTACGCAGCGGGGCGAGGATCTCGTTTACTTCGTTAGAGTTCATTGTCTTCATGTGTTTCTCCTGATTTGCTGTGTTGTGTTGTTTCGATAAGGGAATAATGCCATGAACCAAATGACAATGCAACACTTTATTTAAACTTTATTTCAGGCAACAAAAAAGGGGCCTAAGCCCCTTTGTATCAGATCTTTTACTTACTTCTTATCAGCGTTCATCATCTTATGAAACAGGTCTGTAGCGCTCTCTGAGACAGTCACAACGGTTTCCTGCTCAACTACCTGCTTGTCAGTCCAGCCGATATGGGGACGGTTGAGGATGTTGTATTTTAGTGCGTTGAAGTTACTGAATTGATTAATAACGTCAGGGTCACCCAGCGCATAGGCTCGGGCAAGGTCAGTCCAGAACAGTGAGGATTCCATTCGGAACTCCTTTACTGCCTGCTTAAATTCCGGCTCTTCATCTCTGAATCGCTCAAATAAGCTCTGTGAGATTCCAAGGGCTTTGTGTATAGACAATTGTGTTTTACCTTGAGATCCAAGGGAGACAATAGTCTCATACCATCCCTCTGGTAGCTCTCCAATTGTTTTCTTAGGTCGCATCTTAAAGCTCTTTTTTTACTATTTACCCAATTATAACATAAAGTGATCAATGTAATCAGCGGCAGCTTTATCAGCATGGCGTCCAAGATTAAGCCCAGCTTCAATATCACTAGCCATTTCAATCTCACAATCATCCACTAGCCAGTCTTGAAAAGACAAACCGACAAGCTCATCGCACTCACTCACATACTCATCAATGGCATTCCAGTCATTGTTAAGAATAAAGTGTGCAAAGTGGTTCTCAAGCCACTCTATTCGTTCGTCAAAAGGTAATGTTTTCATGGTTACTGCCTCTGTGTGTGTTTGGTGAGGCCATTATCTCCACTACTAACTGCCTTGTCAACAGTTAATAGTGAAGTTTATTACTTAGGATTTAATCTTGACGAATGGGATACCCTTCACGATTTTAACGTACTGAGGCTCACCACCAACATTTAATATTTGGTATAATGGCTCTCGGCCTTTATAAACGGCATCACCAATGCTAAACTCTGGCAGTGTTTGGTCATCTAATGTTTCTTGCGAAATGTAATTCATATATTATCCTCTTTTTGATTTAATTTTATTGAAGTGCTGTTTCTTAAAGAACATATCAACGTAAACGCTAATAAGCGGTTCAAAATCACAATTTGTTTTATCTTTATTTACTATTGCAATAAAGAGTTCCATGTCGAGGTGGTAATTGTACAGCCATTTCAAGAATGGAACAGCGATGCGGTTATCCATCAAATACCATCTGCACAATGAGTTCAGCTTAACAAATTCAAAATTATCAAAGCACGCTGTTAATTCCTTAACTGCATTTGATTTCCATGCGTCATACTGCTGACTTTCTTCAGCGCTCATCTTTTTACCCCTTTCAGTAACTCAACCATTTCTGCTTGAGATTGTTTCATAAATAAAACCAATTCTTTTAAGTCTGAATATTCATTCAACCCAGTCATTAAATTGTCGCTCGTGATTTTATTTATCACCTGCTTTATCGTCGGGTAGTAAGAGTCTGAAAACGATACAAACTCCTCACCTGTATCTTTGCGCGTACCCTTGGATGCCGTACCTAATATGAACTGATATTTATCAGATGATAGTCGGTATTTGTCACCAATTTCAATCATGCTTTTCCTCCTCTTTTAATTCCATCCATCCGATCACAGCACCCAATGGAGTAATGCCGATAAGGCGAACGACTTCAGCTTTATACGGGGATGCAAGATCGAGTTTAGAAAGTTTATATAAATTCATACACCATCCGAATGCAGCGAGCGAATAAATAATTAAAAAAATCAACCCTAAGAATTTCATATTCATTTTTATTTCCTGTTTTTTTTCATAAGTTTATTGGTTTTGTTAAATAATTTTTTAGATAAAATTTTATTACTGTAAACATTATTCGGATTTAATCTATTATGTCTTTCTAGTGCCTTGCAATATAAGCCTATAAAATAAGGGTAAAACGGAGAAATACACAAACTTAAAATAAGTGTAAACGGAATAGAAATTAATATTAAACAAATAAAAATCAATGAAAAAACAAGACTTAAAATTAATTTAATCATTATTCATCACCTACATATTTATTTGATTCTTTCATTCTAGTATTTAAATCTAAGTTATGGCAATGCACTGGCCCCAATTCTTCAGAGTTATATATGTACATAACCTGACCTCTGTATTGGAAACTAAACCACGTCCCATTGCGATCATGGGATACGTGGCAGTAAAGCCCAAATCCAGTCAAGGCGTTGTTAAAGTTTATTGCCTTTTCCTTAAATTCTTGAGCGTTCATTTAAATACCTTTTAGACTTTCAAGTTTAACTTCTTTAAATCCTTCAGAGTGTAATTGGTTCTTCTTGTTTCTTACTTCAGAAAATACCCAATCACCATCAAGTTCACTGTAAGTATCAACGTGCAAATTATCATTGATTCGACTTACAAAGATAAACTTATTATGAAGAACCGGTTCGTAGCTTTTTGCCTCAAAGAACTCATACGTTTTAATTTTATTCATGTCAATCCTCCTTATATTCCTTGCAGCTAAAGTCTCGTGGAACAAGTATACCCCTACACATTACACCGCGCTTTTTGCTCTCAGGTTTTGAATGCTTGAAGTACATGCTGTAATCTTTTACTTCAAGTAACTCAATAAGAGTTTCCTCGTGAGTCTCTATCCTGCCAAGTCTACACGCAACCTGATTTGGTCTGTTTGAGTTTACCAGCTTTCGAGCGTTAGAGCAATTCTCACATGCTTTACTCAACTTTATTACCTCCAGTGTTAATCATTGTTTAATAAAAAATCCACTAATCATTTCTGACTAATGGATTCTATACTTAATAATTAACAATGTCAAATCTCTCTGATTACTTATCCTGCTTATTGTATAGATCGTACAGCACTCTTACCTTTTCCTTTAAAGTTTCGATGTCGGCATAGCTCTTTGCTAGCCAAAATATTAAGCCCACGAACCCAGCTAATATCGGCCATAACGCAGAAACTAATTCAATAAAACTGTAGCCGTCCATTCAAAAGCCTTTAATGTATTACATAAGCTCCTGAAAGTATTAATTGGTGCGCCTAGCAGAAATCGAATCTGCAACCACTCCCTTAGAAGGGGAGTGCTCTATCCAGTTGAGCTATAGACGCTTATCCTTTGTAAATTTGGTGGGCCTTCCCAGACTCGAACTGGGGGCCTGACGATTATGAGTCGTATGCTCTAACCAACTGAGCTAAAGGCCCTTACGAATCTACGAGAGAGATAGTACAGCAATAACTACCTATGTCAAGTAATTATATCATATGGTTTGTCAATATTAGGTTTTTATCGTCCGTTTCTCTTTGCTGCGTCTTTTTCTTTTTGGAATTCAACAGCGCACGAGTAATCGTATTCTATGTCAGCAGGGCAGAATTTGCCGGAGTCTACAGGCGCTTGGCAGAAAGCACAGAAGCCCGTAGCCAGCATTTCATCGTTATGCTGATCTATCTTGTGCCTGTACAGCGCCAACTTGAGATCATTCTCAGTGTTGATCGCTGCAATATCGGCATCGTCACCCGATCTAGGGTAATGACTTAGGTTCAAATCTTTCATATAGCTATTCTATAGTTGAAACATGTAAACATTTTATCACATATAAAAAAACACACTATGGCGTGGGTTTGTTATCAATTGCTGATTTCATCCAGCAATGTACACTAGTTCCGTAGTATCCGTTTGAGCTACCAAACCAGCGCATCCACAACCCTCCTTTGGTTGTTTCTATTTTGTAAAATGTCCACTCATTATCTTCGTCCTCATATTTCGTGTAGTTTTCTGATTCTGAACTACTTACTTTATCTGCGGAAATAACAATTCCACCAACAATGTCTTGCTTGTCACCGTCAAAATCCTCTAGGGATACATTCTCGCAGCAATTCTGCTCGTGATAAAAAACATAAGAGTGCCCATCCTCAGTGTTTATCTCCACCTCTTCAGACCATTTTTCCAGACCTTTTATATCCTTTATTACTTGACCAACTAAAAATCCTAAATCGTCTTTCATAACAACTCCTGTTTGCGTTAAAAAACCCACTATATAGTGGGCTTTGTTTCAAGTCAACAAGTTTTTAACCTTCGCAAGCTAAACAATCACCAGTGCTTCCTGTCGCACCTCGCATAGATCGCTGGTAGTAAGCTCCTTTAATGTACTCATCTAACAGTATCGCCTTAATGACGTTAGCTATCTCAACTTCATCTTCAGAGAAGAACAGGTTGAGTGACTGACCCTGATCAATGAATCTCTGTCGCGAACTTGCCATCTGCACTAATGACATTTGATCAATCTCAAATGCGGTTCTGAATACTAACTTCTCGTGGTCAGTAAGCTCAGTCATATGCTGGACAGACCCTTTGAAGTTCATCGCCAAATCCTTCATTAGCGCTACACTGAAGATGCCCTTTTCCTTTAAAGTTTCTACGAGCTGAGGATTCATTCGAGTCATCTCACCGGCTGCCGTAGGCTGATTAAAGGCATTGGTTACCAATGGCTCAATACTCTGACTTACGCCACCACACAGCAGTGCAGAGCTTGTGTTGGGTGCTATGGCCATAGTGGTAGCATTACGCATACCTGTACCTTTGCACCACTCAGGCTCACCGTATACCTTGGCAAGATTCTGTGAAGATCTGATGGCGCACTTCTGAATTCGTGAGTATATAGACGTGTTCAGCAGTCGTGCGTCAAAGCTATCGAATGGCAGCATCTTACTCTGAAAGTAAGAGTGCAAACCCAGTGTACCAAGACCCAATGCTCTGGACTTCTCAGTGAACCGAACTATTCTCTCAAACCCAGAATGACCCTTGGCTAAGTTAAGCATCTCGGTGACAACAGCATCCAAAAATACAATCATCCACTCAATGTCTTCGTCTTCAATGCTATCCCACATCAGTAAGTTAATGCTGGACAAAACACAACTAAAGGTGTGCTCCGCATCCTGTGGCAGTGCAATTTCACTGCATAGGTTTGAACCTTTAATCGTAATGCCTGAATTCTTAATCGCCTGCGGTGATAACTTGTTTGCAGTGTCAGACTTCCAGATGTATCCCTTACCACTTCTTGCGCGAAGGTAACAGACCTTATTGAAGCGATCAACAGCATCCTTCTCGCCAGCGACTAGGCGCTCAATGAAAGCATCTTTAAATATCCAGCCCACATTAGCGCTTGCAGGATTCTTTTGGACGTATCCAGCCAACTCGTAAAAGTCCTCGTGATCAACTTCCAAATAGCCAGCCCAATTACCACGACGATTGTTGCCTTGCGATACTTTCCGCACAACATCTATAGCAGAGTCAAACTGAGGGATAACACCATCCGCTTCACCACCACTTGATATTTTATCGCCGCGAGGTCGGATAGAACCCAAGTAAGATGAGGTGCCGTAGCCTTTCTTAGAAAGCATCGCATTCTCATGGTGGTTCTTATAGAACTCGTCTATAGAGTCTCCCATGAAGCCGCCAGAGCAACTAACAGGATGACCCCTACCAGTGCCAACGTTACATAGAACAGGCGTACTGGGGGCCAGCTTACCGCTCCACATCAGGTCAAAAAACTTCTGCTTAGCACCTTCCATCTCAGGCACTAATGCACCCAAGTGATTCGCCACTCGTAAGAAAGATTCTCTTACTGTTTCTCCGTTAAATGCGTACTTACGCTCAAACATCAGCAGACCTTGAGTGGTGTACCACTCGGGCACCTCACCAGATTCCGTCAGTCTTTTACGCTTTGCGCTAATTACTTCAAATTCACTCATTTCCAAACGTCTCCAAATCGGTTTTCTTTCCAGTTGATGTTGTACTCGCTGCCATTACCTGTAAAGAAGTCATGGAACTGTACCGAGCTAATGTTCTCATAGAACCAAGATTCAATAAAGCCGTCAAGCTTACTTTCATCGAATATTTTTTCAGCGTCAAGGTTTGATAGGCAAAGGTTTACTCTGTGCGCTACAAAGTCTTTTAAGTTTTGCTTTGTAATTCCTTTGATGTCGCCGTGAGAAAATATAATGTCAATAATATCGCACTCGTGATCGTAAACTTCACGACCGATCTCTTGCATAAGCTTCATGCTTGCTGCGATCTCATCTGAGGTACGTTCTTTCAGTATCTCGCGGTACAGTAAGGCACCACCGACTGCGTGCGCGTTCTCATCTGCAACGCTAAGGTTAACTCCTCGGCAGATGTTTTTCATCAGATCCTTTCCGCACTTTTCTGATTGAAAATGCTTTAAGAATGCAAACGAGCTGTACAACACTGCACCTTCAATGAAACTAAATGCACCAATGCTGATTAGGTCGTCTTTTGATCCAACAGCTTTGCCTATAAAACTCATTCGGTTACTGAGTACTGGAGACTCTTTCCAGCTTGAGTAAAACTCTTCGTTATCTAGGTACAGCAGCTCATTTATTTTATTGTAGAATGGCGCATGAGAATTAAACTCAACAGCAGAGAACATTGAAGCCATTCGCTGAATCTCAGGGCGCTTAAAGGTTTTCATTATTCTGCCAGCCCAGTAGTCATCGCCAGCAAATAACTCGTAATGCGTAAACAGGCGAAGAACATCTACAATTGATTTCTTTTCAGCTTCCGTTGCTGAGACTCGCAGGTCTTGAATGTCATTCTCAACTTCCGGCTCATCCCAAGGCCAGAACGTGTGCATTTGCTCATCAGCCAGATCAGCAAACTGAGGGTACTCAACAATCCAACCTTCTGGCTGGTCGTAAATAGATGTCATTTTAGATCCTTAATTTCATATAGTTTATCAAAATTCATACCAGTAAACCTGCTTACTTCGGTACTGTCATTTAAAGTAATGACTGTTGGGACTCCCCGAATATTGTGCAATGCCGATAGCTCTGCGCCTTCTTCAGTATCTATATCGTATACTGAATTAAAGCTAATGTCATTCTCTTTCGCGTATTTCTTTAGTGCCTTGCATGGCCCACACCAAGATGCGCTGAATAATATTGTTTCTATCACTTATTGATACCTTTTAGGAAGTAAACCCGACGAGAGCCGGGTTTGTTATTATAACAGAAAGGAATTTGGATACTACTTATTTGTAGCTCGCCACTTGCCATCCCTCAACGTAATGATCGCTCTTTTGCCGTTGCTGTACGTTACAATGTGTGAATTAGACCACGAACTTCCACCGATGTTGTACCCCATATCCAACTTACCGCTTACACCCGCTATATACACGCCATCTTTAATCGTTGCAGAGTGAGTATGACCTGAGTTGGACTTACTGCCAGATATTTGTAAAGATCGCACAGAACCTCTAGCACCATTATTGCCATTGTGACCATGCTGACCACACTCAATACCACCAGCGATCTGATAGCTTTCATCTTCGCGTAAAAACAGTACGTCCTTTAACGCCTCGTTTGAACTCTTACACGCATACTCAAAGACGGCGAAGGAGGAGTCATTACCTGAGATCGCCTTATAAGACGCAAGCTGTAACTCAAGAAAGAACTCAGCGTTTACCGGGTCGCTCCTATAGTCCTGCTCAGACAACCATTTCTTTAACGCTAAGTCGTGATTACTTTGCACGATAATTATTTCTGAAAAATCACGATCCATTGACGCAATCACATTTGACGTTAATTCTATTTCCTTTTTTACGCTTTCAGTTTGATTGACAAACATTTTATATCGGAAGTAGTGATTTCCAATACTGTGGTGGTTCCTATACTCCATGTCAAAAATATCATGTAGGAATTGTCGTTTTGGCTTTAGCTTGTCAAGCATAGAATCATTATCTAGCCAGCTTGCGTTAGCCACTGAGCTGTCAAGCTTTGCAGCGTGAACATCACCCCAGTTAATCGCCTCAATAGACTCAGTAAGACTAAATGAATCACTATCGTAGCAATAATTAAGATCATGGAAAGAGCCAGTGTCTGAGTCTGCAATTAACTGCCGGACAAACCAATCACCATCGTCATCAATAGTCACAGACAGAGCACCAAACACATGGTGAAACTCTGCAATCTGACCAGCCTTCCTTTGGATGTAATTTAACTGAGTCACTGCACCAGTCGCGTACATTATTTTAGCAGGCGAAAACTTTCCAGTAGGGAGAGATTCTAGCTGCACCTTTGCGTGTGGAAATATACCGCTAGAGCAGCCTGTGTAGCTGTGTAAGCCAGTCATTGGGTTTACTGCAGTAGGTATAATGTCTAGGCTTCCGCACCACATCAGGGACTCTGCAAGCTCGCAATCCTCATCAAGAATGTACTCTCGAATCTTTGGATCAAACCAGCACTCTGTGTCGTAAGAATCGCTTTTTTGGTATGCGTTCTTATTGTAGTGAAACGTACCAACAATAATTTCAGCGTCATTCTTTTCTGCGTAAACTTTCAATGCACTAAGAAAACCATCGTGAACATAAGTATTATTCTGTGCAGAAGTAATCACAAAACTTTTACCGCTAAGTTTTTTTAGTTGATCGCGTCTTGATTTTGTTTCGCCAGCTGCGACAGGCTTGTCATCGTATTTCTCCCAGAACTCATTGTAGCCTCCCTCCCTACGGAGGAAGCTACCAATGGTTGTTTTTGAGCAGCCGATAATCTCGGCTACCTCCCGTGAAGACCTACCCTCATTGTAGGTCAACCTAAGTATTTCAATAAAGTCATTATCATCCAAGACTTGCATTATTGTATAATCTCCTCTTCTAAATGATCACTCTCCATCTTTTTTAAGCGAATGTTATCCCTATTCTCAAAACGCTCGACTATTTGCTGGGCATCAAGGTATACATCTTTTCCGTTAATTGCTTTTTCAAACTCATCTGGATACAAGAAATCTGCGTAGGTTCTTTCCATAAACTCAGCGATCCACTTTTGAGTATGCTCAACCATTGAAGCAACGTCTGTGGACTTTCCACCAGCACCATATGCTGCGGTATGGATCATCATTGTCGCCATGTCGGCAATCATAGCTTCGTCACAGGCTAACAGTATTGCTGATGCCGCACTAGATGCATCACCTGTAAGTATCCCTGTAACCCCGCATTCGCACATTGCGATGCTGGTTATGATTGTGTTCATGCCGTCAGCACTACCCCCTTGACTATTAATGTAAAGCGAAACAGAATCATCCTTGCTGGCAGATGCCATTACCTCAGTTAGCATTCTGTAATATCTTGGCTCTTTAATTTCCTCGTCTAAGTGAAAGGTATAGTTGTTGATTACTTTCTGATCGTTAAATGGCTCTAAGACTTCAATATCCAAAATAATATTCCCTATATTAATACTTGAGTGATTACGCTAGTAAAGTTTCCGCTTTTTAAAACTATTATTTTCTTATCCCCGTAAATACTGCAAGTAACCTTCTCTTCCGCCATCTTGTTAATTGAATCAAGAAGATACTGTGGATTGTAAGATACTGATAGATCATACTCTGATTCATTGTCAATTGGAAATGATTCTGTTATCTGGTTTCCACTGCCAGACAATAACTTCCCAACTATTATTGCATCCGAGACACCGGCCTTTGAGTCTATTGAGCACCGACTTGTCTTGGGGTCATCAGCTATAATACTGATTCTACCGAGGCTGTCAACTATATTTTCCTTGCTGAAGGTTAATTTATGTCTTATCTCCCCAGTCGGTATGGCTGCTTTGTATTGAACGAACTTCTCATCAAGTACAGAGACGTACAATATTGAGTTGTCGCCTTTTATTACGATTGAATTATTGCAGTATCCGGCAGTGAGGCATGACATAAGCCCTTCTTTTACTGCAGCTACGCTTTTTATGGGTATTATTATACTCATTGGTGCAACGTTACTTTTTATAGAGTAAACAGAAAGCTTTGCACCACTGGTAGCCACCACATCGAATGTTACACCGTCAGATGCCAACACGACAGAGTTTACGCAGCGGCGTGGGTGGTCTTTTCCGGCAGATGATGCAACATAGTCAATACCAGTAATTATTTCTTCTATAGGTACTTCAATTTGTTTCATCTCTCCAGATTCAAACGATGGGAAGTCAGCAGCAGGTAGCGTTGATAATGTTATCTTGCTTTTGCCACAAGATAACTTTGCCTTCTCGTCTTCAATAGATATTGTGACTATCTTCTCATCCTGCAAAGATTTGCATAGATTGTAAAGCTTTGTAAACTCAATAGCTATAGCAAAGCAGTCAACATCAGCATTGCATTCTATCTTCACAGTCTTCTGCATTGAATCGTTTTTGCCAGTGAACTCAATAAAACCATCACTAAGTTCAAGCAACACATGCGTCAATATTGGATTGTGAGACCCCTTAGAGACCATCTTAGACACCTGTGACAGTGCCTCCCTTAGATTTAAGGCTGTTAGTTTAATCTTCATCAAATAAATCCATCTGGTAGTTTGGAGCATCTTCGAGTGAGGCATAGATGCCGGAATGCTCTGCCATCGTTAGTGATCTTACCGGTACAGTTACTGAATCTATACCAAAGAAAGAAAGAACTTCACGCTGGTCGATACCTGCAGAGAATAAATCAACAGCAGCAGATAAGTCAATAGCTGTTATTGTGTCGAACGAAGGTGATACCACACCGAGGTGTCTGGCGCGACGATACAGAGACTCCATATCACAAGATAATGCTTCACACAACTCTTCTTTTGACGTTAAGTAAAAGAATGTTGCCAGCATGTCATCTTCTGAAGACATCCATTTTATACGCTGCTTTGTGTCAAGCGTTCTTTGGAAAAGAGTTGAAGCTAATTGTTGTAAAGTATGGGCACTATGCTTACCGCACAGATCGTCTGCTAACGCCAAAGCCTCTACTTTTGTTTTGTTTTTAGACATAAAAAAATCCCCTTGCTTTATTTGAAGGAGATTATCTTATAAAATTAACAGATTGTCAAGTTAGTCGTCTAGTTCATATACTTTATTCACTCGACCAACAAAATCAGAGCGCATATTTGTATTATTACTAAACTCAAAGAAGTCAATACCGGGCTGAGGATGCTTTTTAAATAAGTCAAAAGCATGAGTTAGACCGTTACGGCTACCACCTGTTGTGTACAACTGGGTCTCATCACCCTCAACTACAACAATTGAATCCTTACCGACCCGCTCTAGAAGGAGCTTAATCATGTTTGGAGCCATCTGTTGTGCTTCACTGATAACGATAAGGCTATCGTCAAAAGTGTCGCCTAGGACGAAGTTAGGGATCTTGAAATGGATTCGCTTACCAACATCACACTCAACTTTCCCTTTGCCCATTAACTGCTCAAGGATTTTCTTTGCGGGTGCGAAGTGAGGTTCGAGCTTTTCAAGTGTATCACCGGGCAAGAATCCGATCTTATCAATACCAGCTTCGACAGGGGTTCTAATTACAATAATATTTTTTGTGACATCCTTCAGGTAGATTTCAGCAAACGTATAAAGAATAGCGGCTGTCTTACCAACCCCAGCTTTACCCGTAACAAGAGTTAAATCGCTTGACCTAATAATGCTTCTTAGGTCTCTCTGTTCGTCAGATAATTCCCATGTATCAATCCCAGACTTAGGCTTGAAGTCTTCAATTCTAGTTACACGCGCCTTCTTACTCATAAAGCTACCTCTCGTTAATAGAGACTATAGAATACCATATTTATTTAATCGCAAGAAATAAAATCATGGAAAGTGAAATCATATTTATTTTTACTGTCTGCGTAATTCTTCATTCCGTCAACGAGAACAAAGCCAGTAAAATCTAAATCAAAGAATGTATCTGCGCTCTTTAGCTCAGTGTGTACGATCGTTAAGTGAACCTTGCTGACCACCTTCATATCCATCGCTTGTCGGTATATATCACCGCCACCAATAATAAAAGCCTCACTCGAACCAACATGATAGATCGCCTCTTTCAAGCTGTTAACGACAACACAGTCTTTCGCTTTGTAGTTCTTATTCCTCGTGATAACTATATGCTCCCTACCCGGAAGCATTCCGGGCAGACTTTCGAAAGTCTTCCTGCCCATTATTATTTTCTTGCCTAGCGTCAATTTTTTAAAGTTAGCCAAATCCGCAGGTAGATGCCACGGCATTTTATTTCTTATGCCTATCGCTCCGTTTAGATCCGCTGCGACAATTAACTTAATCATAAATATATTTTCCTTATACTGAGAATGGGTATTTGATTGGGTTGTGGTGCTCGTAATCTGCAACAGAGAAGTCGTCCATTGAGACCCACGTCTCAAGATCGTTCAGTGTTTTGATCTCTTGGTTAATTATTAACCTAGCAGCAGGCTTAACTTCACGCTCTACTTGCATCTTCATTAGCTCAACTTGATCCTCATACATATGAGCGTTAACTATCTTGTGATATGCCATTCCGGGCTTGTTACCGGTGATCCTAGCGACGATCGCCAGCAGGAAGTATACTTGTATCATATTAAACACAAGGCCCAGAGGGGCGTCACAGGAGCGCTGGTAGCTTGTCAGGTTAAGCGTTCCATTGACCAATGAGAATGTATGAGTGTGCATGCAAGGTCGTAAGCAGCCCAGATCAAACTCACCCGGATTATAGAAACTAAGAATCTCGCCTCTATCATCAATACCATTTGAGAGGTTTGATATTAACTTAGCAAGCTGATCAATGGAGTCACCATCCGGCCTCATCCAAGACCTACCCTGCACACCGTAGACCCGACCCATATCATCGTCACCTTTTCTGGTGGGGTTACTAAGCCAGTCGTCATTCAGGTTTGCATTAGCATTCCAAGTGTTGGTTCCTATGTTCCTGAAGTCCTCAGCGTTGTCGTAACCACGTAAGTAACCGATCATCTCAGCTATTGCAGACTTATAGAAAGACTTTCTTGTCGTCACTAATGGAAACTCACCTGCCCCAACATTGTACTCAAGGTCGGCATTAATTAACGTAAGGCAATTTTTACCTGTGCGCTCATTGAAGATGTATTCACCCTCGTCAAGTATTCTTTTGCAGAGTTCGATGTACTGGTGCGTCATTTTACCATTCCCATTTTGTTAGCTGCCAATCCTAGCATTACTGCATCACCGCGTCCATCGTAGTATTTGAATCCATCTTTGCATCGATTGTTCTTCTCAACAAAACTATCCGACCGGTTAGGGTAGAGTCTTGCAGCCATGACGGCAGACTGCTTTTTGTCCTGACCTATCAAACCTACCGCCTTCTTCCATTTCTGTGGGGTGATGAACTCTATGTCGTTTGTCAGCATATTAGCAAGTGAGCATGCGTCACCGAACCTTGCACCAAAAGAGAACATAGAAGTAACACCCTGACCCTTCATTGCACCGACCTGCTCAATAATTACTCGCTCCACCTTCTTGGTTGATCCCAAGATATTCTTTATGTCATTCAGGTGGGTGATCAACTCCAGTATCTTGTTCTTTCCATAAATCTGGTATGAGAGCGAGCTGACGAAGAGAAGCTCTTTGTCTTCAAAGAAAGCAATAGCTCCGTCGATGCCGGGGTCTATGGATGCGTAAATCATTTTTGACTCCTTATGTGTGTATGTACGCGATACTACCACTGCCTTTCTGTAAAGTCAAGATGTTTTAATTAAAAGTAATTAATATCAATTTAAAAGAGAAATCTACTTTTTTATTGAGACGTAAAAACCAAGTGGTAAGTTAGCGCTAACTACGGCTACAAGTACTATAATATATACATTCTTTTAATAATAATACTACTTATATTCTATTGGTTCTTCCCTGATTCTAATAAAAAGAAAAAAAGGAGAATTTTTTCTCTGAGATTTTGAAAGAGGGGCTAAATACCAAGGGGGATTAATCCTTCTTATTCTCCTTTTTTTCTTTTAATTGACTTCAGAGGCTCAAACCCTTATAGTTCGTGGCCTACAGAGCATTATAAAAAAAGGAAAGAATTGATGAAAAATAACTTTATTGCAAAACACGCCCAAAGGTCTGGTTCTGGGTTCCACTCAGAGACAAGTAAGCCAGTAAACGCACCAGACGGTTTTTGTGTAAAATGCTTGACCTGCGATGCTTACTCTGATATTGATATGTCTGAGTACAACTGCCCAGTATGCGGGTCAACTAAGATTATAGAGATTGGAGGTTTACAATGAAGGCATCTGAACTAATAAGCGCACTACAAGGTTTGCAGTGGCAGCACGGTGACTGTGACGTAATGATTGAAGGCGGTGACTACCACGGATCATGGGAGACAATGCTGAAGTGTATAGAATATAGCAAAAACTATACACGTCATCACGGTTTGGACGACGCAGAAAGCAATGAAGGTGACTCTATTATCAAACTTAGCTACAAATGAGTAGCCCTAAGTACTACACCGGGGTAGGCGCTAGAGAAGTCCCCGACAGTATCTTTAATGAGATGAAGATGATTGCTAAGGCGATGGCCAGAAACCTCTACGTGGTACGTTCAGGTGCCGCTGTTGGGTCTGACACTGCATTCGAGGTAGGGGCAGGTGCAAACACTGAGATATATTTGCCTTGGGATGGGTTTAATGGTCATACTTCAGCGTGCGGTGCTCACTTAAATGCAAAAAGCCTTTACAATTACGACAAGGCCATGTACATTGCATCAATGCACCATCCGGCATGGGAAAGTCTAAAGCAAGGAGTGAAGGCTCTTCATGCTAGAAACGCATATCAAGTTCTTGGGTTTGGACTAGATAACCCATCTCAGGTGCTGATTTGCTATGCTCAGCCGATAGGAATAAAAAAAGTTAAAGGTGGAACTGCTACAGCGGTATCTATAGCGCATGACTACGGAGTTCCAGTATATAATCTCTGGCACCCAAAAGACTTGACTGAAATAAAAAGAATTGTAGGTATTTATGATTAACTTGGAGGTTGCATTTTGATAGATAAGAATTGGAGCTATGAAACCATGCAGGAGTGGCTTCTTGATTTCGCAGATTGCGGTTATCATGTAATGCCAATCCGTGGGGTTTACTCAAACGGTAATTGCATGTGCGGAATGGAAGATTGCAATAACCAATACAAGCACCCGCGCATGACAGGCTGGAGCAAGGCACCCTTACCATCTATGGATCAGATTGAGGCGTTTATATCTCAGAAGATATTTGCTCAGTCTTACGGAATTGTATTAACGGCTGACGATATTGTTGTTGACTTCGATCCAAGAAATAACGAGAACGCAATAGAAGAACTGAACGCAATGCTTGGCTTTGACATTGAGACCAAGTGTAACTTTGTCATTAAGACGGGTTCTGGCGGTAAGCACTTTTACTTTAAGAAGTCCAAAGACATTAAGACTGTTAAGATCCTGAAAGAAATTAAAGGTATTGACTTTCTGTCTGCCGGTAGCTTTGTTGTGGGCTGTGGTTCATTCCATAAGAGCGGCTTTTCATACGAAGCGATTCAGCACGATAAATCAAACATCCGTGGTATTGACGATGCGCCTCAAGCCTTACTAGACCTTATCGAGCGACCAGATGTTGTGAAGGACTCGGCATACGAGGCTGGATCATCAAACCTAGACGAGCTACGCGAGGCTCTGGAGGCTATACCAAACGATGAGAACACTGACTATGACGTGTGGATTAACATCGGCATGGCACTGTCTTACGAGACCTCAAACTCTGATAATGGCTACGCGCTGTGGGATGAGTGGAGTGATAAGTCTCAAAAGCATGACGGCACAGCGATGGAAAAGAAGTGGGCATCCTTTGCCAACACCAACCACACTTCAACGCCAAGAACTGCAGGTACGATCTTCAAGCTGGCGTATGACAACGGCTGGGAGCAGACTTACGGTAATGAGATAGACCTGTCAGCATTCGTAAGAAAGTTCGAGGAGGGACGCGCTGAGAAGTTCTCAATGAAAAAGCAAGATGAGAGCAAGGTCATCGAGTTTAACGACATACCTACTGAGCTTCAAAAGATCAAAGGTGTGATGGGTGACTCTGTTAGCTATATGCTCTCTACTGCTCAGTACCCGCTCTACATGCCATCACTGAATGCTTCATTGGCTATGTGTGCTGTCGTTATCGGTCGTGACTTCACTACTGACTTTGACAATTACTCAAGTGTCTACACAATGAGCGTTGCAGAGACGGGCGCTGGTAAGGAGCACTCATACAAAATCGTATCTAAGATATTACAGGCTGCAAACCAAGGCAGTATTATCAAAGGTGAAGTTACCGGCAAGAGTGCAATCATCACTGAGCTATACAGCGAGCCACGAGCTTTGTTCTTTAAAGACGAAATGGCTCACTGGATGCAGATAATCGGATCTAAGAATGTATCTGAGAACAAACTGTCTGAGGTTAAAGCTTGGATGGAGCTTTTCAGTAAGCAGGATAGCACCTACTCGTCAGACTCCTTCACGAGCCTGAGTGAGATCTTAAAGAATAAGCTGACTGGTGATGAGCAGAACTCACTAACGATCAACAGACCGTCTGTTAGCCTGCTTGGTATGACTACGCCACATAAATTGTCAGAGTCAATGACTAAGATGATGATTAGTGATGGTTTCTTGAATCGATTCATTGTTATGTTTGCTCAGGAAGGCGATCAGAAGATGAATAAGAATTCAAAGTCTCGGGCTGTACCTCAAGAGATACTGTCATGGATTGAAACGATCGAGCGTAGAGTACTGCACCACAATCGAGGAAAGAATTCACAAGGCCGTAACGATTACGACAAGCCAATGGAGCCTATCGTCCTGCCGTTTACAGCTGAGGCGTTTGACAGACTCGACTCGTATGAAGACGATATTATGACTCGAAAGAAAGAGCTGAGAAAGAATGGATTGGAGTTGATGATCGTACGTAACCGCGAGAAGGCTATGCGTATCTCTTTGACGATGGAGCTGTCAAAAGACCCATACGCCCTGTCAGTTGGTTTGGATAGTGTTAATTTCTCCATTGCTCTTGTTGACTTTTGCTTTGAGCAACTGATAGAATACATTGAATTCGAGATGGTTGAGAATTCCATTGACAAGCGATACCGCGATGCTTACAATGTTATTGCCAAAATGGGATTTGAAGGAATAATGAAAAAGGATCTAATGAAGCTACACCCGTTCAAGTCTACGGATAGCAACATGCGAAAAGAAATATTTAATTACTTGATTCTTGAGTCACAGGATGTATCATTGATCGAAGAGGGAGAAGGTAAAGGTCGAAAGGCACATAGATTGGTGGCAACAAAGTTTTTAGAAGATTGAATAAATATTGTTGACACAGATAAATAACTATGTATAATAGCGAAATAAACAAAACAGGAGAGGAAAATATGTCATTTGATTTTAGCGCAGTACAAAAGGGTACACGGGATCATAAAAAGATCATCATGCTTTACGGCGTACCGGGTATCGGCAAGACGACTCAGTGCGCCGCATTACCAAACGCATTTTTCTTGCCAATCGAAGACGGAACCGCAGACCTTGACGTAGCTCAGTACACCTTCGAAGACGGAAGTGTAAAGCTTCAAGCCTTTGGTGAGGTAATGGGAATTCTGGACATGCTACTGACCGAAGGTAAGGATTCTGGATTTCAGAATATTATTATCGACTCAGCATCTGCACTTGAGCCTCTGATTCACCGAGACGTTTGTGCCGCTGGTGATGACAAGGGACACATCAAAACAAACATCGAAGACTTTGGTTACGGTGGTGGTTACAAGCGAGCACTTAAATATTGGCAAGAGTTTTACGACAAGATCTCATTAGTACGAAGCGAGCTTAATGCTAACGTATGGCTTATTGGACACTCAATGATTAAGACTGTCAGTAACCCTGATAACGAGCCTTACGATCGCTACATGCCAGAGCTGCATAAAGATGCAATTGGATTGCTACAAAAGAATTCAGATGCCTTGATTTTTGCAAAGTTTCGTGAGATAGTACGAAAGATAGATGGGAAGATGGGAGCGAAGGAGAACAAAGCAATTGGTCAGGGCGAACGATTCATGTACACCAGTGAGATGCCTGCGTTCTTAGCTAAGAATCGGTCTCAACCATCACTGCCACATGAGTTACTTTTTGACTGTAATGCAATTCTTGATCTTTGGAATAAAAAAGATTAATTAGCTTGACAGGAGATATTGCATAATGTAATATCTCTACATCAACCAACAACGAGGAATTAGAAAATGACTATGAATTTAAATCTGGGTATGGAAGACATTTACGAGCAGAATGAACAAGACCAAGGTTCATTTGCACCACTTCCAGTAGGAGACTACCCTGTCATTGTCGATAACGCAGAATACAAGCAGTTTGCATCCGGTAACTTCGGTGTAAATGTAACCATGTCAGTATACGGTGGAGGTCAGTACGACAACAAGAAAGTGTTTGATACATTCATGTTTTTCCGAGACGACCAAGTAACTGAGATGACTTGGACAGATAAGAGCGGTGTTGTAAAGAATATCGGTAAGCTGACTTACGGTAAGTTGTGCTCTGCAGCAGACCTTACGCCACAGCAAGCTGGTGATCCAATTAACCTGATCGGCAAGATGCTGACAGTAAAAACCAAGATGGGAACCAACAGCAATGGCGAGCCTGACACCAAGGTCGCTTCATACAAAAAGACCCCTGTAGCTGGCGCTGCACAGTCTCAGGGACAAGCACAACCACAACGGATGGCTCCGCAAACAAGCCAAGCAGGGAATGCTTTCGCTCGACGATAGATGTAGCAAATAATAAAAAGGTCGCTTAATTGCGGCCTTTGTTGTTTAAGGGGAAAAGATATGAAGCACCAGAATATACTAGATAAAATGTGGGTTTCTTATGAGGAGGAATATAATAAGACAAACTACAGACGAACCTATCTTGGGATGTCAGTCAGTGAAGAGAATTGCGGCAGGAAGCCGTGGCTTGAGTTCAGGCATGCTTTCGACCCTTGGGTGAGCTACAGTAGCGCCTCACATTTTGAAGACGGTCACCTGTCAGAAGATGCCGTTGCAAAAAGATTGAAGGATTCAGGGCTAAACCTAATAACGCATGACGAGACCGGTGAGCAGTTTTCACTTCAGGACATGTACTGGCATCGAGGACACATAGATGGGAAGCTACCGGACTATGACGCCCTCTGGGAGCATAAAAGCACGGGTGATGCAAAGCTAACGAAGCTCAAGAAGCTCATCGACAAAGACGAGGAGACAGCTCTATTTAAGTGGAGCAAAGGGTATTACGATCAAGCCACTAGATACATGGGTTATAGCGGAATACATAAACACATAACAACAGTGGCATCACACGGATCGCGTGAAAAGATAAATTCACAAGGCGATCACAGAACAGCTATAATGGAAACCGCATTCGACCAAGAACACTTTAATCATCTAGTCGGTCGAGCCAAGCACATCATCACCACTGACAAGATGCCGCAGGCTGCATGGTCACTAGCTGTTGACAAGCCGCTGTGCATATGGAAAAATGGCAAGTGTGAAGCGTATGACTTTTGCAAAGGCAAAGAGATCGGTAAGCCAAACTGCAGAAATTGCGGACACGTAACTTTTACAACCGAGGGCGCTACCTGTGCATTAGGTAAAGAGGATTTAAATGAAAAAAATATGCTTGAGTTTAAGGAATGCCATAAATACAATCCAGAGCTTGTGCATGAATTCTTTGTCGTGGATCTTGATGACGAAGGACACGTTCACTATCGCAACGAGTCTGGCACCGAGCTTGTTAATCGAAATTCAAACGACTTTAGGTTAGAGTTTAATAAATTAGGAGGATGATTTGTTAACACCAAGATATTATCAATTAGAAGCAATTGATTCTGTAATTGAATATCTTTTTGACCATAGTGGGAATCCATTAATCTGGATTCCTACTGCTGGTGGAAAGGCATTAATACAGGCAGAAATAGCAAAGCGTGTTTATGAGTTCGCGTCTGATCAGCAAATGATATTTCTGACCGACATAACGGCACTGATAGGGCAGAATAAAGATGAGCTATTGGAACAGTGGCCTGACGCTAAAACATCTGTGTACAGCGCCTCCTACGGACAGAAAAACCATAACGGTGAATTAGTTTTTTGTGGAATTCAATCTGTTTATAAGCAGGCTGATTTATTTAAAAACGTATCAGTGATATTTATTGATGAGGTTCACCGGGCTTCGCTATCAGAAAAATCAATGTACAAGAAATTCATAGACGGCATAAAGAAAAACAATCCATTCGTTAGGATTGTGTCAATGTCTGCGACCCCGTGGAAGCTCAACACTGGTACCCTTGAGGGTACTTGGATCTGCGACAAGATAGTCTACAAGATTGAAATGAAGACTCTGTTTGATGAGGGCTTTCTGTGCCCATTGTTGACGCCACCAACATCAACCTACGCCGACACTTCAGGTCTCAAGGTTAGCTCGACAGGTGAGTTTGATGAGAAGGCGATGCAGGAACTAATGAACAATGATTTTCTTATTGATACCGCAATAGACGATGCAATGAAGTTTGCGTCAAACAGAAACAGTATTCTTGTCTTTGCTTCAGGGGTCGATCACGCTGAAAGAGTAAGGTACGCGCTACTCAGTCGCGGTGAGACTGCAGAAGTTATTGTTGGCGAGACAGATACCGATGAGCGAAAAAGAATAATAGATGATTTCAGAAACTTTAAGTTGCGCTGGATTATTTCTGTCGGAACATTAACGACAGGCTTTAACGCAAAGAATGCAGACTTGGCGATAATACTGAGGGCAACTCAATCTTCATCTTTGTGGATGCAGATGCTTGGTCGATTACTTCGGACGCACGAAAGCAAGACGGATGCTATGGTTCTGGATTACGGTCAGAATGTTGAGCGATTCGGCCCGGTAGATATGATTGGGCCTCCGCCAACAAAAGAGCAAAGCAAGGAAGCAAAACGCACACCATTCAAGATCTGTCACAGTTGCGAAGCGCTGATTAAATATCTTGAGAAAAGCTGCCCATTCTGCTTTATTGAGTTTGGTGGTGATACTACGCCAAGTCACGGCACTCAAGCTTCAACAGGTAAGTTAATGGATGGCGAAAGGAATATCCAGACAGTAAATATAAGCAGGGTCTCATACTCGAATCACTACTCGCACAGAAGCAAAAATAACTCACTAAGAGTTACATATCATCACGGGCTTGAAGAGATACACGACTACTTCGACTTTGAGACGCAAGGATGGCAACGTGCGAGGGCTTGCAAGTGGTGGGCGACAATGGTTAGCCCAGAGATAGCGAACCACTGCCCAAAGCACT
>Ga0307998_1000173_pt1 | contig 37048 bp, 29 predicted proteins | sample Davwhametageno37_FD_203147 | JGI IMG/M metagenome (GOLD analysis project Ga0307998, IMG submission 203147) | Marine microbial communities from Davis Island wharf, Antarctic Ocean - #37 | ecosystem: Environmental > Aquatic > Marine > Unclassified | place: Antarctic Ocean: Davis Island wharf... | reverse complement strand
GTGTTAGTTGATCCAATATCCATATTAATAAATTATTTATGTTTTACATTTAACTCTTCATACTGAAGGTAGGCATTTATTTCCGCAATCGATTGCAGAAACTTTTTTTTTTATGAGATTCACAAAAATAATAATCGCTGATAGTGCCTTTATGTAATTCTTATAATTTAAAGTATAATTTTTTAACAATAAATCATTTACCTTCAGAATCGACTATACCATAAACCTCATCAACCTTCAGTAATCTATACTCAGTACCGTCTATTTCAACGGCAACTCCACCAGATGGGTCATATACAACGATATCATCCACATATAATAGTGAAGAATTATTAGAAGCAACAACTGTCCCTTTATTATTTTGCTGAAGGTGGTCAACTCTATATATACCATTAACCTGAGTTTCAAATGGGTGCACCTCTACTAGTACCTTATCTCCTATAGGACTAAAATTAACTTTATTGTTTTTCATAGAACAAATATAAGCAGATTTGTGTACTATATCAATTCATTAAAACATCAACAATTGATTATTTAGAATGTTTTTATTGAAATCACTTGTTAATTAATTCATCTTGTATATCTTTACAAGTATCATTTTCTGATGATATAATTCCCTAGTACTTGTAAGAGGTGTCCTATAAGTATTGGGGAATATTACAGGACCTGCCATTCCTCTAAGGCCAAACTTGCACACTCAACTCCAGTGCTTGGATCAGATAAATGCTCTGTATGTGAGCATGGATTATTTCTTTTTTGGGGATTTTTCTTTCTTTTTCTTTTTTCTTTTTCCCCTTTTTCTTTCCTCTATTTTCTTTCTTTAAGAGGTTGGGGTAATAGTACATACGCTAAACAAAAGAAAAAATAGTAAATATTACTCAGTAGAAGATGAAGTACTCATCTAGGTGGTAATAGAAATGTTCTGCACTTCATCTAAAACTAATTACCCTATATAGGTTATCTAAAACTAATACCCTATAAAGGTTACTCAGTAGAAGATGAAGTACTCACCTAGGTGGTAATAGAAATGTTCTGCACTTCATCTAAAACTAATTACCCTATATAATTAATAGAAAAGAGGGGAACAAGAAATACAAATAAAGAACAACATAGATAAACACTTTACATATACATACCCTATATGTGGTGCAAAAACTAAAAAGTACTCCTATACAGTTTATTCGTATATTATAATACTTACCATAACTAACCTTACTTTACACCATGGAACCTTACTTATTTGAAGCGATAACCTCTATTGAAGAGAATAACTACAAGAACTTTAAAGATCCTTTCTACTATTATAATTCCAGTCTAAGTGACATTTATGAAGCCTTTTTAACAACAACAATACTTTGCGATCAACAAGAGAAGTACCATGAGTTTCTTTTTCATTTAGAGGACTTACTACAGGTAATAGAAGAGATTAGATCTCATTACCTCAATCAAGTAGCGGAGTACAGAAGATGGAGAATAAATGGATTTCAAAAAGCTTTGTATCTACTATTGTCTGAAGAAGCAGATATTGCAGCAGACCTTGTATCGGATTGTATTTGCTTATTACATAAAGAAACAGAGCATGGTGTTATTAGTTATGATTGTCTTAGTGAACTAGAATCTTCATTTAAACATCTAATAAATGGAGTATCAAAAGCAAGTAAAGGATTGAACACTTATTACTTAGAAAACCTTTGGGAATAGATACAATATAGTACAATTTGTGTAACATATTAACATGATATTTGTTATATTTAAAGCATGAAAAACAGCTCTCCATACAACTACTTAGCAGTTCGGGTTGATAAAATATTTAGTGATGAGATTAAGAATAGAGTTATTGATTTAAAGATTAGAACGGATCTAAGACCCACTCATCACACCAGAATTTTTGGTGAAGTAGTTTCCCTACCTAGAAAGTATAGAGATGACATTCTTCCTGACGGTGAAGTGGTATGGTCCTCTGAGGGTATTGAAGACTTCTACAAGATAGGAGATAAGGTTTACTTTCATTATAACTGTGTTCTTGATAAGGCAAAGCAACTAGAGGATAACTTATTCTTTATTCCAGCAAGGAGAATCTTCTTAAAAGTACAGTGCGATAATATCATTATGTCTCCAGGATTTAGCCTTGGAAATAAGGTCTACGATAAGAATGTTTCAGAGATAGAATTAGATGGTAAAAAAGTAATGGCTGAAATGTCTCCAATCACCAATATCATAACAGATATGTTTCCCAAACCTATAGCAAAGACGTTGGTGGTAAAACACTCTAGTAAAGCTGATAAACTAAATGTTAGGTGTCTGATGTTAGACGATTTCAACATTGAAATAGAGGTTGAGAATAATACATATTATTTAATAGAGGATCAAGATATAATTGGAATGTATGGATGATGAATTAAAAGATATAGTCTTAGGAACCGTAAACAAAAAAATGTTTGAGGTTAGATGGTTTTGTCCAGAGTGCAAATCCTTAAATATGCTAATAACTGATAGTAAAATCAACTCAGAAAGAGATTTCTGTGAAGAATGCTGTGAAAACAAAACAATTAATTGGAAATTATGATAACAAAAGATTCAGGTAGACTAAGAATGATGGAGAAGCTCTGTAAAGATAAAGGTGTCAATACAGTGCTACTTGTATTAGAGAACGGTGAGGATGCATTTTTTTCCTCAGAGACTGCGGAGTTTACTGCAATAGAGGTATTGTTATTTGAAATGGCTTGTACTAAAGATTCATGTCAACTAGGTACTATATACGTTAATACAGCCATTAGACCACTTGATGTAATTGATCTAGAAAGATTAAAAGTTAGTAGAATATTTAGAATAATCACTAACGAGAAGTCTGGAGATGGATTACTAGAATTTGCTAAAGAGTTAGAAATGATTATAGAATCAGAGAAAGATGCCTGATACTAGTCTAAATATACCCAAAAGCGTATTAGATAATATGTATTGCAATCATTGTAAGAATATAGGAGCTATAAAGATAATTACAACAGACCCTAGTGAAGCTGACATTAATGAATATAATCAAGTGGATGATGAATGGGAAATAGTAGTATGCTCTAAGTGTGGATGGCAAGAGTTGGATTATTATGATGATATAGAAGAATGAATCTGCTAATAATAGGATATGCTAGACATGGTAAGACAGAGTCAGCAAAGATTTTAAGAAAGGAAATGGGGTTTCAGTTCAAAGACTCCTCTGTAGCAGCAGCAGAAATATTTCTATATGACAAGCTTAAAGATGAGTTTGGATATAATGATTTTTTTGAATGCTATAAGGATAGAGTCAATCATAGATCGAGATGGTTTGACGAAATATGTCAATTCAATAAGGATGACCCTGCAAGATTAGCGAAGGAGATCATGAAGAAGGCTAACATCTATTGTGGTATGCGATCTAATAAAGAGATAAAAAAGTGTATCGAGGATAAGGTCTTTGATCATATTGTTGAGATATACAACCCACACCTCCCTAAAGAGGGTAAAGAGAGTTTTGATATTAACTTTGATTCTCTACCCAAGAGGTACACTATATATAATGATAGTGATTTAGATGCGCTCAGACTTAGGTTATTAGAACTTATAATGAAGCTCAACATAATAGAAATACAAAAGAAGGTAGAGGAACGTGGAGAGAATTTTTAAGAAAGAACAGTTTGAGGGGATGATTATAAATCCTTTTGAATTAAACGATAGTGAGCTCGATCTACACCTACGCAACGGTGTATTACTAGAAGCATTCGGCAAAGAAATTTGGGTATATCCAAATAAGTACAGACCCTTCCTCGTTCGTTATATTCTTTATCTATATGATAAAGGCTCTGATCTTAGACGATACTTTCCAGACATAGCGGAGAGGAAGAAGGTTTGTGCAGAGTTGTGTGGATTAGATCTTAGTAATGTTAATCATAAAGAGAAGGCAGAAGAGTTTTACGTACTATCTCATAAGTCTTCTAGGCTATCCATGATCAGCTTTGTTAAGTATCAGAACAATGTAATCTTCGGTCTATACTGGTCCAATATTGAACACTTATGGAAGTTGATAAGCGATGTATCCAAGCAGTTTAAAGAATTCTCAAATGACAAAGCTTATTTAGAAGGTCAGAAAATAAAGTCACAAATGCTGGAACTAGCAGAGGAAACTTTAGGAAGAATTAAGAAGCACGAACTTGAATTATTTCAAGGAGATGACTTAGCTACACAGTTAGCTTCAAAGACAAGACAGGGCAGTTTTCCTGAAGACATGGCAACGTTAGGAAATGTTCATTAAACACGAGGAGGGAAAAACAGAGTTAGTATATGAAGTCAAGGTAAACATCCCTCCAGTAGGCTTGGTATATGATTACAAAGAAAAAGATTGGATAAAGGTTCCAGTATTTAAGATTAAGAATAATAAAGATCAGCAGAAATGGTTCAGACACGTTCCTGGTTTTGATTATGATGAGGAGAGAGAGTTAGAAAAGCAGAAGCAGAAATACGATAAGCTATACTTTGATCCTAAGCTAGAAGGATACAGGAACGAGGAATGGTTCAAGAGAATGTCTGGAGTTTGGTTTCTGTGTAAGGGTGTTCCAACCTACATCACAGGACTTCATTATATGTACCTTAATTGGTGGAAGATTGATATAGGCTACCCACACTATAGGGATAGTGATAGAAGAACTTGGTTATACTGGCAGTGGTGTGTCGAGAACCCAGACTCTTATGGATTAATAGAATGTACAAGGAGGAGATCTGGAAAAACGGCACGAGCGGCACTTGCTGCATTCGATCCTCCAAGCAGGATGTTTAATGTACAAAGCGGAATACAAAGTAAAACCAGAGATGATGCTAAGTCATTCTTTGTAAAATTAATGGGAAGCTTTAAACACCTTCCTGATTTCTTCCAACCTGTGTATGATTATAAAAAGATACAATCCACTTTAGGATTTAGATTTCCAGCAACTGCTCAGAAATTAAATAAAACAGCAAGAGAGTTAAACTCAGACGTAACATTTAAATCTAGCGATAACCTAGCGTATGATTCTCAAAAGCTCATCCGTTACATCCGTGATGAGTTTGCAAAGATTGATGTAAAGGACCCAAAGGCAAATATTGTAGAGGGCTGGAGTATTGTCAAGCCTACAATGAGTTTAGGCTCTAAGAGTATTATAGGAAAAGCCTATTTCACGTCAACGGTAGAAGAAGGTGGATCAGCCCCAGCACAAGAGCTTTGGATGGGTAGCGGTTGGGAAGAAAGAGACATGGGTCTAAATAGGACTAAGTCAGGATTGTGCCGATTATTTACCCCAGCCTATGAAAACGATGAGGATTTCATGGACGAGTATGGGATGTGTGATCGATTCAAGTCTAAGCCCTACCAACAACAAATAAGAGACTCCCTAAGCGGAAACCCAAGACAACTTGCCAGTTATATAAGGAAATTCCCCTGGACTATAGAGGAGGCTTTTTATAGAGATGCAGACTTATGCCCATTCAATGTATTAAAGCTAAATGAGCAGTTAGCTGCTATATCATTCATGTCTAAGCCGATGTACACTCGTGGCAATTTTGTATGGGAAGATGATGTAAAAGACAGCATAGTTAATTTTGTTCAAAGCGATAATGGACGATTCTTACTTCATAATGGAATAGACCTAAATGAGGATTGGAATCATGTAGATGGTGACGAAAAGAAACGTCCGTTAAACAATAATGCAGTAGTTGGTGTGGATCCGTTCGATCATAAAACCGTAGATATTGTGGATCAGAAGAGGATGTCAATGGGAGGCTGTTATGGCTTTCATAAGTTTGATGGACTTGATGATGAGTTGAGTGAGACATTCTTATTTGAATACTTAGCAAGACCCGATGATCCAGATGACTTCTATGAGGATTGCTTGATGGCAGCATACTTTCTTGGATGTAAGGTGCTAGTAGAGAATAACAAGAGTGGTTTTTTAAACTACTTTGATAGAAGAGGATACAGCTCTTGGTTAATAAGACCAAAGGGAGGAAGAAAAACACAAAGAGGCATTGCAGCAGGTGTAGCTAGTAAGGAACAGTTGGCTAGTGCGTTTGCGAGTTATATAGACAAGAACACACATAAGATTGTGTTTCCTAGACTGTTAAATGATTTGTTGGATTTTGATATCCAGAATAGTACAAAAAATGATGCAACAATGGCAGCAGGATGGGCAATAGTGGCAGCATATAGGTTAAAGAGAACAAAAAAGATAGAGATAAATGAAGAAGCAGAAGACGGTGAATCTGACTTTGATTTTGGGAGTATCTCAATTATATAAATATGGATCAAAATATAAAAGACGCACATAACGCCTCATTCTCAGACAAGAAGAAAAAGGACTGGATAGTGGGTCAAGCCAAGAAGTTCTGGGATGTCTATACTAGTACATCAAAGTCATTCTATAATGATAGGCATAAGGCAGTCGAGCGCACACTCCATATGCTCGGTAGGCCAGATACAAATCAATTCAAAAAGATACTAGTTCCAAAAGAGTTGGCGAATGGAGATGCTTCTCAGATGAGAATAGACTGGTCTCCTCTTCCTATTGTAAGTAAGATATTCAAGATGATCCATGCTATTGTAGAAAAGGCTGGATACGATATTGACATCCAAGCCATCGACCCAGTAGCGCAGGACGATAAAGAGATGTACTACGCTGAACTTCAGGCCAAGCTTATAATGGCAGCAGAACTTGCCGAAGCTGGTGTTTCAGCACAAGACGTGGGACTATCTCAAGAAGATCCACAGACGTTAGAAGAAGCAGAGTTGCACATGAAATTTGGATACAAGCATCAAGCTGCATACGAATGCGAAAGTGCTTTGAATCTTATATTAAAGGACAACAAGTATGACGAGGTTAGAAGTCAAGTAATTGATGATCTAATCACGCATGGTGCAGGTATTGTAATGGACGATCTTGACTACGATGGTGAGATTATTCCTAAGTACGTTCGCTATGAGGATTTCTTTTGCGATCCTACCAATGACCCCTACCATAATGATATAACAATGGCAGGGCATATTGAGGAGATGTCTATTGGGCAAATCAAAAACTTATCTAGTCCTGAAGAACATGGAACATCTGAGTTTGAGGCAATGCAAATGTCTGGTACGTCCAAGAGTAGATTCAATGCACAAAGATCAGACCGTTCAATACAAGACAGTGGCATAATGAAGCACGTTGCGATAATGCAGTTTGTTTCTCATTCCGAGATACCCTACGAGGCAATAAAGAAAGACGATGGCAAGACTATCTTCGGACACAAGACTAGAGGCAATAAGAACAAAGAGATTATAAATGCTAACTACGATTTAGTTTACGAGGTTAGATGGGTACTGGATACCGATTACTACTTTGGTGCCAAGCTAGTCTCAAACATGAAGAGAGATGCAAGAGACCTCAAGAAGGGATATCTCAACTATCATATTGTCGCACCTAAGTTGTATGAGAACAAGACCTTCGCATTTGGGGAGCAGATACTGTCTATAGACAAAGCCCTCCACATCGCTTGGTTTAAATTACAAAATGTAATCGCTAGAGCCAAGCCCAAGGGTATCTTGATTGAAGCTAATGCGATGAATGATGTCACCGTTGGAGGTCAGAAAGTTCCCTTTAAGGATAACCTAGCCATGTATGCCTTTAGCGGTAACCTTATCTATCGAAAAGTGGATGACGATGGAGAAGTAGCTGGAGACATTCCTATCCGTGAATTGGACAATGGATTAAGGGATGAAGCAGATAGATACTTTGGTATTATTCAGCAAGAGATGCAACTTTTAAGAGATGTCACAGGGTTCAATGAAATCACGGATGGCTCCACGCCAAATCCTAGAATGCTTAAATCTGTAGGACAGATGGCACAGCAATCCACAAACAACGCTATTCAATACCTAATAACAGCAGAACAAAAGATAACTGAAAAACTATGTAGGTCTTTAATGATGCGTATCCAAGATGCTGCTGAAGATGGCACTATCATGGGATACGAGAAGAGTTTAGGAAGTAACTCTATGGAGTTCTTCAAGTTGTCAAAAGATGTAAGCTTTAGAAATTTAGGAGTCTACTTTAATAACCATCCTGATGCCTATGAAAAGGAATTAATGGTACAGAGATTAGAGACTGCTCTACAGTCTGGTCAGATTACTTTAAGTGATGTTATATGGATTGAGGGACTTACCAATATATACCAACAAAAACTCTATTTAGATTCTAGAATAAAGAAGAACGAAGAGCGTAAGGCAATGCTTGAACGTCAGAACATGGAAGTAAATGCTCAATCACAGCAGCAAAGCTTACAGATGAACCAACAAGCAGATCAGCAAAAGCTACAGATGGAACATCAATCTAAGATGGAGCAGATCAATGCTGAAGGTAATTGGAGATTTCAGATAGAGCAGTTGAAGATGCAAGGATTAAATATCCAAGAACAAGAAAAATCTAGGGCAAGAGCGTATCAGACAGATAAAAATGCTGATGCAAAGATTGTCTCTACTGAAATAAGTTCTAAGAGTAAAGAGACTGCTGTTGAGGAGGAGTAAGAAAGTAGATTTCAAGAATGGGGTAAGTATATCCTGGTTTAAAAAGTTCGAGAAGAACGCAAAGAAAAGAAAGATAGATTTTGATATAACAATTGATGATGTCCTAAAGGTTTATTTAGATCAAGGAAAGGTTTGTAGCCTTTCAGGTATTCCAATAGGATGGACAAGGATGGAAAAATTACATAACATATCTATAGATAGAATAGATAGCAATCAGGGCTATTACATTGACAATATTCAATTGGTAGTTCCAAAAATCAATATGATGAAATTCACCTATTCTCAGGATGAATTCATTGATATGTGTAAGCTAGTAGCAAACAACACTATGTCATTGAAGGATGAGGAGATAGGGATGAATATTTTAAGTTTAACTATTAAATAATAATAATTATGGGAGTAAGAGTAATAGCAAAAGGATCAAGACCTAAAAAAAAGGGTCTACCTAAAATGAAAAAGCCAACAGTAAAGAAAAAAGTAAAGAAAGTAGGAAAATACTAATGGCAAAGTTTAAGACACATATGATGTATGGCAAGGGTGGTGAAGCTGTAAAAGCAACCACCAATGCCAAGCATCTTGAGCTCAAGAAGAAAGGATATACTCACTCAAAACCTAAAAAGAAATGATGATAAATAAAAAGTGTACTCGTTGTGGTCGCAAGAAATCAGCCTGTATGTGCTAATGAATTTTTGGGATCCATTAGATAACGCACCAATCTCAAGTGAGAATAGTGTGTATTGGGTTATAGCCTTGATTTCTATTCTTTACCTGATCGGGGTGAATTGGTGAGAGAACAAAGGTTTCACAAACCCCTGAATATTTTTGTAAAACAATGGCAAGTAAGAAAGATCCATGTTGGAAAAGTCACAAGATGGTGGGCATGAAAAAGAAAGGTGGTAAAAAAGTACCCAAATGCGTGCCTAAGAACAAAGCAATTAGAAAAAAGTCCAGGTAAGCAAATGACACTAAATTTTTTTAATCCAAAGTAACGTAATAGTACATAAGCATAATATTATATACTAACACCAAACCAAAATAACCAATATGAATGAAGACATACAAGAGGGAGTCGTTCCTCAGACTATTGATTACGACAATCTTAATCTACCTGATCCAGATGCTAAACAAGAAGATGATCAGTCTGAATCAGAAGAGCAACAAGAAACCGAGGAGGTTACTGAAGAAGTTAATGAAGAAACTCAAGAAGAGGTTACTGAAGATGTTGCTGATAGTGGCAAGACGGACGAAACAGCAACGGAGGAGAGCGAGGGAGTTGATGAAGTTAAAGAGACAACTAATGAGGTTGTCGAACAAACCGAGGTTCAAGAATCCAATCCAATATTCGATGTCGGTGCGGAAACCAACGGAGTAATAAGAGACCTAACAGAGTTAAAAGAAGTTAGTCAAGTATTAAGTGATCCATTCTTTAAGAAGATGTACGATTACTACAAAGGCACAGGGGATATCAAGCCCTTCTTACAAGCCAATAGTACTGACTATTCAAAGATGGGTGATATCGACATACTGAGAATCAAACATCAAGAAGACTATAAAGATCTTGACTTAAGTCAGGACGTAATGGATCACCTCTTTCAAGAGGAGGTTTTAGAGAAATATAATGCTAGAGAAGATGATGGCCTTGAAGGTAAAGTAGCTCTGGCAAAATTGAAGAAGGAAGCAAATCAAGCACGATCAGCTTTCGTCAACACTCAGAATGAGTTCATGGCTCCAACCCTTGATGGGCAGCCTAAAGTAGACGAAACAGAAATGATCAGGCAAAGAAATGAGCAGCGGAAAATTGCTACCGATCAGCTAAAGAATATTGTCAAAGACAATAAGCTCTCAGTTGAAATTGCTGAAGGTGTCGATGCCTTAAAACTAGATGTCGATCCAAGCAAGATAGTAGATGCGGCATTGAATCCTATGGATTGGATTTCCAAGTCTATTGTCAAAGACGGCCAACCTGACTGGAACAAATTATCTCAGCTAGTTGCGTTTTCAAACGATCCTCAAGGGTTTCTAGAGAATTTGTACAAGCACGGAAATACTCTCGGTCAGAAAAAGTTCGTTGAAAAGAATTTAAAAAATAAGCCTAAAGTGACAGGACGAAAGCCTACAAATAGTACGGCTGGATTAGATCCTTACTCTTTAGAGGCATTCAAGAATTCAAGCAAAATAGAATAAAAACATTTAAAAAACATTTAATAAAATGGCAAATTTAAGATTAAGTACAATTCCGTTTTACACGGACATACAAAAACGAGAGATTCTCGGTAAGTATATTGACGTTCACGATGAATTCACAGGTATTGTGGACTTGTTAGAAATGATGGGTCAATATATTAGCACAGATAATAAGGAGTTTTTTAACTACACTCAAAATAAAACATTCCAAAGTGCGACTGTAACTGGTAGTGGACATATTACAAACCTAGCTGCTGCTGGAACGGCTACATTAACTCTTACTGCTGGACATGGTCTTCGGGCACAAGTGGGAGATTTCGTAGTAGGACCAGATGGAGCTGTTGGATTTGTTCAAGCAATCTCTACAGATGCATTGACTATTCAAAACCCTAATGCTGGAGTATTAACAATTGCGAATAATGCTGTGGTAACATTCCCAACAAGTGGTGTTGCTGAAGGTAGTGTTGCAACTGAAATGGCTGTTGGTACAACCACAAAAAGGTCGAACCAATTACAGTATTTCGATACATACACGGAAGCAAGTGATATCTCATTAGGTTCTAAAGTTGAATTAGACTTTAATGGAGCTTCGCATTATTTCCAATTGCAATCGCACATTGCTTTTATGAAGCATAGGGCAAAAATCGGTAATGCTTTCCTAATGGGAAAGAAGGTTTCTGCTGTTGATGCTGCTGCTGGTGTAGTTCCAATGACTAGAGGTTTGAATAGCTATGTAGTGGATTATGGTGTAACAACTACCGCAACAGATGGTACTGGAGTTGTGAACATGAATAAAGCTGACTGGAGAGCATTTTCTAGAGCTTTAGATGCTGCTAAATCACCTGATGAGGGACATTTGTGGGTTGGCGGTGATCTCAGCGCTAGCTTGGATGATACGTTTGATAGCTTACTTGCCTCTGGTGGAGTTAAGTATGATGCATTCGGAAAAGGCTCTTCTAAGGCAAAAGCTGTAGATATGGGAGTTCAGTCATTTACAATTTATGATAGAACTTTTCATAAGAAGAAGTTGTCTGCTTTTGAAAATTCAGGAACAACTTCTGCCGCTGGTAGCGTATACCCAGATGTAGGATACTTTGTACCTAGTGGTCAAGTAGGAACTATGGATGGATCAAGCGCAAATCGTATTCAGGGAAGGTTTTTAAATCTCCCTAATGGATTATCAGGTCGTTATCACGAAATCGAGACAGGGGGCCTCGCCGAGAATCCGACCGATCGTACGTCTGTTCTTGGATATTCTCATAAAAGTTGGGAAGGACTAGAAATAACTGGACCTGAACATTTCGGACGTTTTAAATTATCCGCATAATAATTAATAATTAGGGAAGTCCTCTTAGGGGGACTCCCTTCTTTTTTTTAACAACAAACAACTAATAATATGAAAGCAACAGATTACAATAAATATCCAGAGTGGATGAAGAAGCCGTTTACAAAAATGGCAATATATACATATAATGATATTAAAAAAGATCCAGACAATCCTGGTCGATACATTATCCCATATATGTATCAGTTTAAGTTAACTGATCAAATAATAGTCACCGATGAAGATGGTACTAATCAAAGACCTATTTACATCGCCTATTCAAAGGGAGATAATGCAGATGGGTCAATAAATTTTGGTCGAGATCTATTCTTCTCTTCGGAGGGATTTGGTAGGATTGTATTAGATCCAAAGAGGGCTTCCGATCATGCTAAATTCATGTTTATGGAGTATTCAAATATGAATGCTACCAACAAAAACAGAGATGAGAGTGTTCCAGCAATATGGAGAAAAGAAGATCTAGAAGTAAAAGCAAAAGCCTCAAGAGTAGATCGTAAAGCAAGGAAAGAAGCTATGCTAGAAGCATCACAGTTATCTCCTTATATGGTTGAGGTATTAATAGATGTACTTGGATCAACTAGCGATAAAGAGAAGAGTGAAGAAGAGCAAAGAGACTTGATAGAGGACATTGCCGAGACTGATCCAAAAACATTCCTAGCTGCTGTTAAAAGTAGTTTATCAGAGATAATTTCAACAACCAAAAAGGCAAAAGATCTTGGAATTATAAAGAACGATTTCAAGAAACAAGCATTTATTTCCCAACCCGATGATGAGGTAATTTTTAGTACCAAAGGACTTGACAAGAAGAAGACTTACGAACTATTCGCTAAGTTCCTTCAAGAGAATCCAAAGGTTCTAAAAACTATTGAATCCAAGGTCTTAATGGAACAAGAGTTAGTCTAAAGATTCCTTATTTGGTTGTTTGGAAGTTTGGGTAGGGGCAGCGATTTAGTTGTCCTTACTTTTTTGAAAATAAAGAATTAGATGAGCGGAAACGTAGGATTAGGTACAAACAAGGGAAGTTGGAACGCATTAAAAAACGCTCCAGCAATTAGTAATTCAACACGAAATAATAGTGCTGGGGATTACTATACAACCTCCGTTGCTGGTACAAGCTCATTCACCTCTAGAGGCAGGGGACAATACTTTGCTGTTGGAGACATTATAGTTTTCAATGGTGCGGTATGGACAAAGAATGATCAATTCAGTGCCGAGTCTGGGTTTGGTACACCAGCAAACTGGAAGGCTGCATATGACGATCATATCATTAGCGGATCATTTGCTAATAACACAATCACGCTTAACCAAAAAGATGGTGGATCATTTACTATTGATCTTGCAGGAGTTGGTGGTTCTTCATTGTTGTACAATGATTCAACTACGGTTTCAGCTATTAATGGACAAAACGCATTCACACTAAGTGCTTCAATAGATCACGAGGATAAGACTCAAGTATTTATAGATGGAGTCTATCAGCAAAAATCAGGCTATAGCGTTAGCGGAACAACATTAGCTTTTGATGGTGGTGTTGTAGTACCTAAAGACTCAATCGTTGAAATCATATCATTTTCATCTGTATCATTAACCGATTCATTAGCAGATGCTAAAGTCTTCATCGGAAACTCAAGTTCTGTCGCAATAGCAAAAACAATTAGCGGAGATGCTACCCTAGCGAACACAGGAGCGTTAACATTAAATACCTCCGCTAAAACTACTCTAGGTTTAAATAACGTAAATAATACTACTGATGCTAACAAGCCAGTTTCAACTGCTCAACAAGCAGAAATTGATACTAAAGCTGATATAGCTAGTATAGCCGTTACCGTAGTATCAGTCCCAGTAGGTAATCGATATTTTTTAGATGGTGTACTACAATCAAATGCAGTCTTACAACCAGGATTTGTATATAGATTTGATCAAAGTAATTCTAGTAATAACGGCCACCCATTAAGATTTTCTAGTGATGTTTCAAATTCCACCCCATATACAACAGGAGTTACAGTAGTTGGAACACCTGGAAGTGCTGGGGCATATACACAAATAATAACTACACAATCTACACCTAAAATCTTGTATTATTATTGTAGTATTCACTCTGGTATGGGAGGTGCTGCAACTATAAGAATAATTCAAACTGATGGGACAAGCTATTTAAATGGTACTACTACCGTAGATGCTGCTTTTAACCAAACAGGAGGAGCTGCATCTGCTTTTAGTGGTGCTGTTAAAATAAATACCAACGGAAGTGGAACTTCAAAACTGCAAGTTGTTGGAGGGATAAGAAATTGGAACTCCGCTCTTACATTATCAAGTAGGTTGGAAACCGATGGACTTTATTTTTCGGGAGCGCAAGATGTTTATATCGTTTCTCAACAAGCGTTAAATTTTCATGCGGGAAATGCCTTAAAAATGTCAATCTCAACGTTAGGGAATGTAAGATTATTAGGTGCTTTAGAATTAAACGATGTTGCTCAATCAATAGACTTTATACAAAGTGGTTCTATAAATTTTGATTCAAACAATGACCAAACAGGTAGAGTATTAACTATTGGTTCTGGTCGCACTGGAGATTCTGGAGGAACAACAAATGTAACTTTTTATGAAAGTGGAACTTCAACTTTTGGTGGTAATGTTTTATTTAATCTTGATGGAGATTCAACTCTATCAATAAATGATGGTGGTACTAATGCATCACAAATTAAAGCTGGTGCAGGAGATGAACTTTATATTGGTGCTAACAATACTTATGCATTAAGATTCCTCAACAATGGTACTAATAATGTAGTATTTGATGCTGGAAGCAGCATCGGAATTGGAACGAGTTCGCCTGGTACTAAACTTACGGTAAAAGGTGGTACTTCAACTTTCGTACATGATAATGAGCCTCAAGGTACTGCAAGTTCAGTTTATAGAGATGCAGTATTTGGATCAACACAAACAGTTAATACTGGTATAACTATTTTTGGTACTGGTCAAACTGGAATATCTTTTGGTGATGCAGCATCTCATATAAGAGGTCAAGTTAGATATCAGCACTCATCAGACACTTTAGAGTTAGGTTCTGCTGGTAATATAAATATGAGCATCTCATCGGGTGGTGCTGCTACTTTTAGTGGTGGAGGAGTATTTTCCAACAGTTCTCAAGGGAAAGTAAAGCTAATTGCTAGTTCTGATGAATATTCGTCTTTAGAATTTGCAAACGCTAGTGGTACTACTCAGTGGGAGATATCAAAAAACAACACCCATGATCTTTATTTTTATAAAGGAGGTTATAAAATGATATTAAAATCGGGGGGCAACGTGGGAATTGGAACTACTTCGCCTCTTCAATTGCTTGATGTTCAATCCTCAACCGCAAGTCCAAAGATAATGGTTAAGGTAAATGGACAAGCAGGTACTACAAACCCCACAGCTGAATTAATTCTAGGTGCAGGACCAATAAGTTCAAATGATTCTGCTTGTAAAATTATATCTTTTAGAACGGCTAATTATTCAAGTGCTGCTGCTAGAAGTTCGGGATTAAAATTTCAAGTAACACAAAATAACGGACCGAGACTAGCCTTAACGATAGCAGAGACAGGTGTCGTATCAATACCCAACGGAATAGTACTTGATAGTAATACTACAGGAGGAACACCAAACGCAACTAATGTAACCTTAAATGCATACGAGGAGGGAACTTGGACGCCTACGCTTTCAGTATCGGGAGTTTCCTATACAAAGCAAGAAGGTAAATATACAAGAATAGGCAATGTTGTTCATTATTGGATAGATATTAATTTTACTGCCACTAGCGGTTATATTATTTATAATTTATACCTGCCTTTTACTACCTCTTTTAGTAGTTTCTATGGTTCTGCTGCTATTGGTAATGCTTACCGTATAAATTTAGGAACAGGGGGAACGATGTTAGGAGGATATTATTCAGTTAATTATATACGGTTGCATTCTAGCGGAAATTCAACTGGTCAATTGAGTCCAATTGCTACAGGAGGTAATATGACTATTAGAATGGAGGGAATTTATCAAGCACTTTAAAAGTTATGAGTTTAGAAAAAACAATAAAAATAGATCAAATCGAAATAGTCGGAGACTATAAAGCAATTCAAGTAAGACAAGCAACCGTAATAACAGATGACGGCAAAGAGCTGTCACGCTCATTTCATAGGCAAGTGCTTAATTGTGATGCTGATGTAAGCGGAGAAGATGCAGAGGTACAAGCGGTGTGTAATGCTGTGTGGACTGATGAGGTGAGGGCTGCTTATCAAACATATTTAAGTAATCAAACAACACCTTAAACCAATAATTTAAACACTAGAAGGATAATGGCATTAACTAAAGTAACATCTCATTTCATTACAGGCTTGGCTTGGAGTAAGATTACTGGTGCTCCAGCTTTTATAACTGGAATTACTTCTAGCAATGTCACTACAGCTTTGGGTTTTACACCCTATAGTGCTACCAATCCTGATAGTTATATAACAGGAATTACATTCGCTAATGTGTCTACTAAGCCAACCACATTAAGCGGATATGGTATTACGGATGCTCAAGGCACTTTAATTGCTGGAACTAATATAACAATATCTGGAAGTACAATATCTTCAACAGATACTAACACTACCTATTCAGTAGGTGACAGTGGTTTAACACAAAAAAACTTTACTACTACATTAAAAACTAAGCTAGATGGTATAGCTGCTAGTGCAACTAACGTAACCAATACTAATCAACTAACCAATGGTGCTGGGTATATAACTACTGCGGATGGTGGTAATGCTGGTACACTAGATGGTATTGACTCATCTCAGTTTCTTAGAAGTGACACAGGAGATACCATGAGTAGTGTTTTGACAATGAATAGTAGATTACACTTTATTGGTGGGAACGCTATTTGGTTAGCTTCAAATAATACTGCGAAGATTAATATTGATGCAAGATCAGCTGGTGATGGGGCTCAACTTCATAAATGGAATAGAAACCACCAAGACACTGCGTACTTAACATATTACGAGCAATGGTATGATGGCAGCTCATATCACTCAATTGGTGTTAGTGGAGATAGATGGAAATTATCGGATGGACTTGATGTTAGTGGAACTTTAACCGCCACAAATTTAACTGTTGGTTCAGTAAGCAAATCCTCTGATACTTTTGTAAGGGTACTAGCAAATGATAGCCATGAAGCTGGTTTCGAAGCGTTTGGTAATAATCAAGGAACTGGTTATTTATATGTTGGTCAAACCATCGACTATGGTGGTGGTATCTCTTATAATGGTGATGGGTCTCCATCATTTATTACAGGGGAGACTAACGATCACATAACATTTTTTAGAAGAGATAACGGAACAAATACTGAAGTATTTCATTACGCTTATAGTTCAAATAATGTAAATTTTAATGGTGATGTCCGAACTAACTCATCAAACAGTAGGTTTAAAGCCGCTTATAATACTACTGATAGTTATCATGGCTCATATTCATGGCATTCGTTACAATTAGGTAATAATGGAGATAATAGAATAGTTGGAGGTAGAACAGCTACTGGTGGAAACCTAAAGTTCTACGTGAATAATACTAATGATGCCTCTACCTACGCTACAACTCCTAATGGTATTCTAGCTTTAACAATAGCATCGGACGGTGATGCTACTTTTAATGGAAGCATAGCTCTAGGCGGAGCAACTATAGCTAATGGTTACTTATTAGAGATAACTGCTGCTTCGGGAAATATAATGAGGAGTACAAGAGGTACTTCTAAGTTTTCATTGTATCAATATCCAAATTCTGATGTTTGTATAGGAACTACTTCTAACAATAGACTAATGTTTCTTCAGAACGATGGCAATGCTTTGTGTATAGACACTAGTAAAAATGTGGGAATTGGGGTTACTTCAGTACCACAGCAATTAACCATAGGTGGTAGGGCAGCAGCACAAATGACATTACTTTCATCAACTACTGGTGGAGATTCTGAAATATATTTTGGTGACTCAGGTAGTTCTTATAGAGGTGCAATAACTTATCACCACAATGGTGACTACATGAGATTTCATGCTAATGGTTCTGAAAAAATGCGCATCTTGGCTAATGGAAAAGTGGGAGTTGGAACTATTCCTGGACATGGACATTTTGAGATAAAGACAGCCTCGGCAATCGCATATTCACCTACCACTTTCACTGACCACGCAAACCTCAGATTGGTAACAGGAGGAAGTGCTGGAACAAACGTTACCACAGGTATTACAATGGCAGTAAGTGGAAGTGCTGAGGCTTACATAGGAGCTGTTCAAAATTCATCCAATCATGCTGACATAGTTTTTCAGACGTATGATAACACTACTGGACCTGCGGCCTTCCAAGGTTATTCCGAAAAATTGCGCATCTCATCGTATGGTCACATAGCAATTCCAGCTGCATATAATGCCACTGCTAGCAAAGTAATATATATTGAATCTGGCATAACTGGTGGAGCATCTACGTATCAAGGATCACTTCTTATACAAGCAGGTGGTGCTGGTTCAGATTCTTATGGAGGAGCTATAAGATTAAAAGGGCATGCACACGCTACCGATCCAGGTTCTGTAGAGATTGGTTTAAGTGCCATAAGTGGGGCTAAATTCACAGTAGACAGTTATGGAGCTGGTGGTGGAACTGATTTGTTTACGGTTCTAAGAAGTGGTAATGTGCTTATTGGAGGCACATCAGATGGTGGTTATAAATTAAATGTAACAGGTGGTGAAGTAAGGTTTCAAGCAGGGGCAAGAGTAACAGGTAATTTTCAAGTTAGTGGTACTGTTAATGTTTCTGGTACTAAAAACTTTTACATAGATCATCCCCTTGAAAGTAAAAAAGATACTCATAGTTTAATTCACTCTTCAGTTGAATCACCTGAAGTTAATAATTTATATAGAGGTAAAGTTGATCTTGTAAATGGAACTTCAACGGTAAATTTAGATACAGAATCTAATATGACAGAAGGTACATTTGTTGCTTTAAATGATAACACTCAATGTTTTACAACAAATGAAACTGATTGGGATGCAGTTAGAGGAAGTGTCGATGGTAATCGATTAACAATATCTTGTCAAAATTCATCATCAACTGCTAATGTCTCTTGGATGGTTATAGCTAATCGAAAAGATAATTCGATTATTAACTCATCTGGCACTAATTCAAACGGAGAGTTAATAGTAGAACCAATTAAAACACTACAAGATTAATATAATTTAAAACAAATAAAACAATGGCAATAACATATACATGGCATACAAAAACAGTCGATACCTACCCTACAAAGGGAGATCAGACAGACGTCATTTTCAACGTACACTGGAGCTTAACTGGTGTCGATGATACTGAGGCTAAGAACGGAGGAGATTCATACGGAGTAATATCTCTAGACACTGAAGACCTTACCTCATTTACAGCTTTCGATTCCCTAACAGAGGCAGATGTCACTAGTTGGGTTGAGACAGCATTAGGAGAAGATCAAGTAGCTAGTATTAAGACTAATATAGATGCTCAGATAGCAGAAAAAATAACACCAACAGTAGTAACTAAAACAATCAATTAAATTTTAATAACAATCAATATGGAAAATCAATTAACAGAAGAACAATTAAAAGACCTACAAGAATTAGTAGGAAAGATCAATCAAGCATCTAGTCAAATAGGTAATCTTGAATTGCAAAAGCAAGGATTCATTGGCCAAGCAGCGGAGCATCAAAGAGATTTGAACAAGCTACAAGAGAAGCTAGAAAAGGCTTATGGTAAGGTTCAAGTCGACATCAATGATGGTTCGTTTAAACCAATCGAAGAAGAGGCACAAGTAGCGGAAGAGGTATAGGTTCTAAGCAATTATTTATGGGGAGAAAGCTCTCGTATGTTGTTGGTTAGTTTTGCGTAGGTGCTCGTATAAGGCACTTCTAACGCAAAAAAAAGACCTTAAATGCTAGTAAGACTTCATACATTTATTCGATCTGTTTTAAGGAAGAATAGGAGTGCTTTCGTACCCCCAGATTTAATTACCGAATCTGTAAACCAAGCTAGTTTTGATTTATGGAGGGAGTTGATTCAAGACTTTAGAACCACAGGAAAGCAAAGCGATTTGTTAAGTGCTTTCAAAGCATCGACCTCCTCAGTGCCAACCTCTGGGGTTTTTACCGTAGCTGGGAAATCAGAATCAGTAGTTGCTGGTATTAGTATACTTGACTCAACTAGTTCAGATCCTAACGAGTATCCAACGAGATTACTTACAAGTGATAGCGATTGGGTGTTGAGAAAGAAGTTACCTGTAGAGGATGTAAGTGAAAGCCTTATTAAAAGGGTTACTATAAACACTACTACTAACGATCCTAACGTAGCCTTACCTACGGACTTTATGGCTCATAAGGGGGCTATATACACCTCCGCTAATAGAAAAGGTAAGATTGTTTCTAGTGAGGAGTTTCTTTCGCAAAAGCATCCAGTAGATCAAAAACAAATAGATTTTCAGAATATCAATGAGGATCTAATAAAATCAGCTCCTATAAGCTGTTCTGGAACCCCATCGGTAGGAGCCCTCCCAGAGGATTACTTGAGTAATACTGGTGTCTTTTATAATGCTGAAAAAAGAGAAGGTAAAATATTAAGTCCACAAGACTTCTTAAACAAGAAGAACAGAGTCACAGATATCGTTGGGTTAGAGGATACATACACTGTCCAAGCCACAATAAACGCTGCTAGTGGAACGGCTGATCTTCCTGATAATTATGCTGCCAACACAGGTAGCTTTTACTCCTCTACTGGCATCGAAGGTAAAATACTCAAGCCAAATCAGTTTAGAAACAAAGAGTTTAGACGTATAGAGGTAGAGGAAAGAGAAGAAGATTTCATTAAAACAACTCTAGTCGACTCTACTGGAGGAGCTTTCAATTTACCTACAGATTATCTATACAATAAGGGAGTATTCTACTCATCAAGTAATAAAGAGGGTATCATCCTGACTCCTGAGAATTTTAGGAAGAAGAATATAAGAAGAGCTGAAATTGAAAAGAGAGAAGAAGACTTTTTAGATCGGATAGCTATTAGTTATGGAACAAGTGCTGTCTTCCTACCAGAGGATTACCTATACCACAAAAAGGTGTTCTATACTGCTGCTGGTGCTGAAGGAGTAATACTATCAAGTACAGAATTTAGTGATCGAAAGAATTCTGTAATATTCCCTCCAGATGCAGATAATCCTATAGCAACTATATACGATAACAAGCTAGAAATTCTTCCTATAAGTACTGATTATGTTTTTCCGTACATATGTTATTTCAATCAAAACAATCCAATAGCAACAGTGTCTGGTGATAAAATAACAATACTTCCAGCTGCTACCAATTACTCATTACCCTACGTTTCGTATTATAATGTGGACAACCCAATCGCTACAATTTACGATGATAAGATCGAGGTGTTACCAGCAGCAGATGGATATAAACTACCATATCTAGCTCTTTATTCTATTGATAATCCTATTGGAACAATAAATAATAATAAGCTAGAGGTTTTACCAGAGGGAACATTTACTTATACGCTTCCCTATGTAGCTAAATACACAGCAGAGAATCCTATTGCTACAATATTCGATAACAAAATTACTGTTCTGCCATCAGCAACTGGATATGTTTTACCCTATGTAGCACACGCAACAGAACGGCTAGGATACTCTAGAGCATATAAAATTGGAACTGCTTTAAAGTTTGAAATAGATCCAACTCCGAGTAATTCTAAAGTCTATTTTATTAATCCACCCAACGCAAGTGCTGGAAGCTATGAATATACTGATGGAGTGGTTACAGTAACAGCGGATGCTGATCTTGATTGGGATGAGGCAGCATTCTCCAACATTGCGAACAGAGCCTTATTGTACTTGGGAGTGAGCGTAGGAGATAGTAATGCTATCACAGTCGAACGACAAGTGAATGTTAATGAATCTGATATCGTACCAAGAAGAGGTAGAGCAGGAAATAACCCAAGAAATTAAATGACAACACTAGGTAAATTAACTGAGCAGATAGCTAGGATATACGCTCGGTATATAGATAAAGAGAACCCAAATACCGTAGTAGACAAACGTGAAATTAAGCTTCTAGTCGTTGATGCTATTCATACTATTCTTGGGGCAAGATTATCTGAACAATCGGCTAAAGGGTTTACAGATATCCCTGAAGCATTGATAGCAACCTACACAAACATAAGTGTTGTTAGTGCTGGAGGTACTTACAAATGCACACTACCTGCTCAACCAATTTCAGCAGCAGGAGATATGGGAGTTTATGAGGTGTTTTCAGATGAATTAAATCCATTTATACCTATCCCAAAACAGATAATGAAGGTGATGCAAGGAACGGATTTGTCGGTTCTAGAAAGCAAAGTGGGATACTTCAGATCATCAAACGATAAGATAAGGTTTACAGCTAACCCAGCAGTGAGCACCGTGACGATGAGACTTATTATAAACGATATAACTAAGTATAGCGATACAGACATCCTCCCCCTTCCTGGGGATTACAATCTGAAGGTTATTGAATTAGTATTAAAGACATTAGGATTAGGACAAGTGTCAATTCCAGAATTTAAAGTAGAACAACAGCAAGATGCAAACCAAAACACTTGATCAAATAGTACGTAATGAACTGATTAATAGTCAGTTGACATTACATAATTATGTACCATTCTTATTCTACGCTATTAATGAAGTTAAGAAGATTAGTGATGTATTTAATTTCAATGTGTCTCAGTCCGAACTAACGATTACAGGAAGAACTGCGCCACTTCCAGCAAACTACAGAAGAGTAATATCTGTTAGTTTAATAGAGGGTGAAAGGTTACTTCCATTGCCGTATGATAACAAAATGAATACTGATGCTGTCGAATATCCATCAACTAAAATTAGTGGATACATTGGATCATTTGAGGTTTCTGATGACAACCTCCACTATACTATCAATGAAACTACCAATAAGATAATTTTAAGTACTAAAGCTGGTTCTAACAAGCATAGATTAATGCTTAATTATGAGACTGTATTATTCAGTACTACTGGAAACACATTGGTACCAATCATATTTGAGAGAGTTATTCAAACGAGCATAAGACTTCAAAGAGCCAAAAACTCCAGAGCAGAGCGAGGTGATGTCAATAGGGTAAATGAGATTCTAGTTATAGAAAAGGAATACAATAACGCTAAAAGAATTTTAAAAACTCACCTTAACCCAATGACTTGGGAAGATATAATGATGGTTACACGAAAGTCTATACACAACTCAATAAAGAACTAAATGGAGAAAAAGGTAATTAGTTTTTTAGGTGGACTGAACAAAGATGATAATGGACTTAATTTCCCAGAGGGAGATTACAAAAGTGCTAATAATATCATCATAGAAACCGATGAGGATGGTAATGGTGTTGCTATTAAGAAGATGAATAGTACTCATCTAAAATTATCCAACACAGCGACACACCTTCTATCTTCGGAATATGTTCAATCTTGCGTTGATTTAGATAATTCAATTTATGTCCTTTTGAAAGGTATGAATACTTCTGGTGATTCCGTAGCCACTATTGTTAAGCTTAGGCCACAAAAGACCAGAGCAGGAATAACTAATTTTACATCAACTAATATTATTACATCTTACGATTATCAAGGCTGTCGAATTAAGCCTGATATGTGTATTGTTGGAGATCGATTGATTTGGAATTTTATGGGAGATGGAATCCCTATGATGATACAAACAAGTTTGAGAGATGAATCTCCCACACTTCAAGAATTAACACTAATAAAAGCTCCTCCAATATATCAACTTAAAACCACAGAAATCTCAGGTGATAGCGTAAGTGTATTTACGGACAATCAATACCAATTCGCTGCTAGGTATGTTTATAACGATAGCGAAGTAAGCGTACTAGGTCCAATATCACCTTTATCTTCTGGAGTTGAATTTGTTAAGGAAATACAAGTAGATCTAAACGAAAGTGAAGTTCATCCATTAAGAGCCAAAAGCGTAGAATATTACGTTAGAGATGGTAATAATGGTGTTTGGTTTTTAATCGATAATTTGAGACTAAACTCACCTACGGTTATAACTTTTAGTGGAATCAAGTCTGTAGCATTACCAACATTAGTAAGCTCTAAGCAATTTGATTCAGTACCCTTTGCCACTAAAAATGTAGAATCAGTAAATAACCTTATATTCTTAGGTAACAACCTAGAAACATTACCGCTAGGGGGTGGTGAAACTACGATTGATACAGCGGATATATCGATGGATACATTCAGTGCTTCGATAACAAGTGTTGCTATAAGTGATCGTGGATTCTATACATCAGCACCTACTATTTCTATTTCTGGAGGAGAAGGAAGTGGAGGAAGTTTAACAGCCGTTGTTTCTGTTGGAGGAAGTGGATATACATCTGCTCCTACAGTTACTATAGCAAGTAGCGCATATTCTCAATTTAGTTCTAGTGCTACGGCTACGGCTACCGCTACAGTTTCTGGTGGAGTAGTTACATCAATTAACATTACTAACGCTGGACTTTATCCTAGTCCTGTACCAACTCTTACTATATCTGGAGGGGGAGGAAGTGGAGCTTTTGCTAAATGTGTGACGACTAAGAATGGTAATACCTATCGTGTTTCCTCTATAGTCATAGCAGGCCCTGTAAATAGTATCACGATTAATAATGCTGGTTCAGGATATACATCTCCTCCAACCATATCATTTACACAAGATGCATTAGGAGGTCGTGCCTCCGCTTCAGCAACTATTGCTGATGCTGATTATGTAGGAGGCAACTATGCTTATTACAAGTCGATAACTCCTCTTTCTACAGGATATAAATCAGATGGTTACGATAAAGGTTTTGATACGGACATAGAAGATGAAACAAAACCCTTCGCTAATGGGAGTACCTACGAGGTTGGATATGTACTCTTTGATGAGTATATGAGAACTAGGGGTGTAGAGGGTATTAAAAAATTTACTACAACTGAATTTGGATTCAATAAAAAATCGATATCAATATATAAGCAAAGTAATTTCCCCTCATGGGCTAAGTATTTCCAGTTAGCAATTACTAAAAATTTAACTAAGGATTTTATTTATGAGGGCTACGCAGATACTTGCTACTTTATAGCTGAACCATCTATAGACAATAGCCTAAGTCCGATTACAGCAATTAGGGCTGAAGGTTTTAAAACCGATCAAGATGGGAATCAGAGTTTTGATTACACCTCTGACACTAACTCAGTACGAGTATATAATGATGATAGAGGACTAGGGAATACAGATAAAACTAGAGTCACAGCTCTTCGTGGAGGCGGTGGTTCGGTAACTGCTATGGGTAACGAATCTACATCCACTGGTAATAACAGGAGAAGGAGAAGTGGAGGTCGTAGAGCAGGAGGAGGAGTCATTGGGGGACAGGATAGATCAAGTACATACACAAAAGGTGTTACTGTTACGGTAAACACACAAAGAGCTGATGAGATAACCAAAAGTGCAGTCATGAATCCTGTTCCATTCTTACCGAAGACAGGATTAAAGGCATCTGACATCAGGGATAAGATTAAATATTTTGCTGTTGACATAGCTGGGATGTTTGCTACAGACCGATTTTACACATTTCAAGAAGGAGATCAAATCATTGGGAATTTTATAAATACAGGAGATAACAATATCAGTACTTCTTTTCAAACTTTAAAAATTTTATCTCAAGATGGATCTCTTATTTACTGTGATCCAAGTCCAATAATAAATGCAACTGAACTAAACGAGGTTGAGCGTAATTTATACTTTGAAATATATTCACCTGCTGATTCTAATCAGACTAGTGTATTTTATGGAAATAGAGATGTATATCCCATAGGAGATTTAGATGGAAATCCAAGTGATAGTAAGACATTTAACCTTGAGGGAGATTGTTATTATAGTAGCATAACTCTGCCATCTGGTGGAGGTGAAAAAATGCTAGAGGAAGCTAATACATATAAGTCAACTTTCGTGCCTGTTTCGTTCTTAGATTTGTATGGAAATCCAACGGCTACTGATAACTCAGTTGTCTTAACCATTAGTTCTGCTACTGAGATAAATAATGTTGCAAAGTCAATATTAGCTTCAAGATATACCACTAATGATTTTGGAGCAAAAAAAGATGTAGCTCCTGAATTATGGGAATTAGACCTAGGGAATACAGGTGACATAATAATAAATGCGGAGGGGTTATACACTTTTGATTACTCTGCCGATTTTTCCTTGTATCACAACAATGGTGGTACTCCAGTATTCCTTTCGGACAATATTCAAGTAGGATTATTAGTGAACGGTGAGACTGTTCGGTATGCTGATTTCCAACAATTTACTACAGCTACAACAGGACCAACAACTTTTAGTAGCCTATGTAGCGTTTACCTTTATGCTGGAGATAAGGTTAGCATATCTCATCAAAAGAGTGATGAACATCTCAGCTCTTACTCAACTTATTACATTGATGGTATTAATTATAGTATTACCATATCTAAAGATGCAATTGCGACTACACCTTTTGCTAAGAAATACAGAAGAGGGGAAACGACAGTTGTAATCGATGATGTTACTTATACACCACCAGACAAGCCATTTATTATAAAGGCATTATCTAGATCAGGAAAGATTCAAACTCAATGGAACAAGGATTATGGAAAGCCTTACATAAAGTATGAGGCTCCAGCTAAATCTGAATTCATTAAGAATAGAGTACGATATAGCGGAAGCTATATTGATGGAGGAGCAAGTAGTTCATTATCATCGTTTTTATTTGATGATTACACTGATCTACCAGCCGAAGTAGCATCTATTAACGCACTAGTACGAACCTCAGATCAACAATCTCAAGGTACTGTAGTTTTAGCGATGGGAGATAGGAATACGTTCTCATTATACATCAATAGAGGAATGCTAAGTACTGCTAACGGAGAAAATCTTACAACGCAATCAAATCAAATTATTTCCCAGATATACCCCTTGAAAGGTGGTTTTGGTTGTAAGGATAAGATGTCGATTATACGAAAGGAAGGCAAGGTTTTCTACTACGATAGGATAGAGAAGGTATATGTACGCTATGCTCGTGAGGGCTTAGAGCCTATTGCTGATAAAATGCAAAACTATTTTAAGCACAAGTCGAGCGTTAAGGCTGCCTACTATGATCCTTTTTACGATATGATATTTGTCAATTTTAATAATCTAAAGACAGCAGCATATTCCGATAAACTAAAGAGATGGATCTCTGAGTATGATATGGCATTTACTGGAAGTTTTTACTTAGATAATAACGCTTACTTGTTTAGTAAAAATGATAGTAGCAGAACGGAGTTATACGAGACTAGAACAGGTACAAATTATGGTAATTTCTTAGGAGCAGAAACTGTAGCTAAGATAAAGCTAACGAGTAACTCAATTCTCCCAGTAAACGTGGGACACATTCAAATAAAAACTAAAAACTGGCTAGACTTTACTAGCATATAATATGGCTAAAACTGTAATATATAACTCCTCCTCCGCTTCAACCGTATTCGATACAGACAACATTGCCGTAAATGAAACCACTGGAGATCGGTATGTAAATGATAGAGATAGTTCTACTATTTATAAGATTGACAGTGGAGGTGCGATTACTACTGTCCTTACTGGTAATCAGTGGAATGTAATTAAGTTTATTGGAGGGTTCTTATACGCATCTCAAAATAATGGTGGAGTCTATAAGATTTCCATTAATAATTATACAGGGATAAATCCAAACAGTACAACATTCCTAGGCAATAATGTCGTTCCAGGTTTTGCTTATGCAAATCATAAGATTAATTTTGATTCTAGTGGTAATTTATACTTGTTATTCGGGTGGGGGGATATCTACAAATTTGCTAGTAACTATGTCTCAGGTGTAACTTCTTTAATTAAAATTGTATCTAATCCATCATCAAATGCACAGTTTTTCGTAGACTTTAAATTTGATGGTAGTGGAAATATCCTCGTGGTAAGTGGATATGGTGGTCATTCAATAATTAGATATTCAGCCAGTACGACTAATCAAACTTCAGGTACTATCATAGCTGGAGGAAATGGTTCAGGAAGTAATGCTAATCAGCTTGATAATCCTCAGGGAATTGCTATAGATTCTTCAGGGAATATATATGTCGCTGATACTGGTAATAATAGAATTCAAAAGTTTCCTTCAAACACTACACAAAGCACTAATGGTACAACTGTAGCTGGTGCTACAGGAACAGGAACAGGATTAAATCAAACTTCAGGTCCAATTAATGTAGAGGTTGATTCTTCTGGTAGAATTTTTGTAGTGGATGGTAATCCTAGGGTGGTAAGATATCCAAGTAATTCATCATCTGGAACTACTGGAACTCTTGTGGCTGGAGGAACTCAGAATGGAAATGCTGCCAATCAATTATTTACACCTAGAGATTTTAAGATTGATTCTACTGGAGGATTATATATTTCCGACAATCAAAACAGAAGAGTACAATACTGGGCATCAGGAGCAACCACAGGTACGACACTAGCTGGATCGGCAATAGGTAATAATGGTAATTCTTCCAATTTATTACAAAATACAGGTGGTATTGATATATCAAGTGATGGTAGTATTTTTATAGTAAGTGGAGGTGGAAACGCGAATGTTCAGTTTAATATAAGAAAGTTTCAAAAAGGATATTCAACCACTTCAGTAACTCAAATAACTCAAACAGCAGGAACTAACGGTAGTGCAACAAACCAATTAGGATATCCAGAAGGGTTTCACATTTTCAATAATAATGAGAGCTATGTAGCGGATAGAGTACAAGGAAGGATAATGTATTGGACTTCTTCAGGTAGTGCTGGTACTCAAATTGCAAGTGGATTATCTAGTCCTAAAGATGTTACTGTTGATTCTAGTGGAAACCTAATTGTTGCCGATCAAGGTAACCAGAGGATACTTAAATTTACAAAAACAGCTACAAACACATTCAATCAAAGCCCGACTGTAATAGCTGGAGGTAATGGTTCTGGATCAGCTTTAAATCAAGTTGGAACTCCATTAACTGTTAAATCTAACTCAGATGGATCGGTTACAATACTTGATCTGGTAAACGACAGGGTAGTAAAATGGGCAAGTGGAGCTACTACAGGAGTTGTATTGTCAGACTCATATTCAGCTCCTAGTGATTTGTATGTATACGCAAATGGAAATTTATTAATCTCAGATGTAGGTAATGACACAATTACTCTAGACACTGGCTTATCCGTTGCTCCAACAATGGCAATTACGAGTACAATTAGCTCTGGATCAACTAGCGGTGCGAGTGCCATAACGATGACATTCACCTCTAGTTTAGCGACAGCCAATTTCACAGTAAATGACATAAGCGTTAGTGGTGGATCATTGAGTAGCTTCTCATCTACTTCAACAACCGTTTACACGGCTACGTTTACCCCATCAGGGGATGGATCAAAAAGCATTTCAGTAGGAGCAAATTCCTATACAGATACTGCTTGGGGGAATAGCAATACGGCATCAAATACGTTTGCATACACCGTGGGGTCTGCTCCAGTAACGAGCATTACATCGCTAACGAGCAACAACGCTTTAGGAGCTACCAAGGCAAAGGTTGGAGATGTTGTAACTCTTACGTTTAATACGGATATAGGAATTAATAGTCCAACCCTAGCATTCACAAGTGGAGCACAAGCAATAACAAATTCAGTAAGTGTTTCAGGAGGACCTAGCGCTACATCTTGGACAGGCACTTATACCGTACACGCTAGTGATACAGAAGGAGCTGTAGCAATATCGATTACTGCTACATCAATCGCAGGGACACAAGCTAGTGCTCATACTACCATAAGTTCAGGTAGTGTAACGATGGATAAAACTGCTCCAGTTTGGAGTAATTTAGCACCTAGTGGGAACACCAGTGTAAATACTTCAGCAGTACAATACACGCTTTCTGAGACATTATCTAGCGGTACAGTGACCTTTGATCATACTGGAGGAAGTGCTGCTTCAGATGTGGTAGTATCTCTTACAGGAGCAGAATTAAATGCTGGAACTAGAAGTTTAGCAACATTGACAAATGCACCAACACTTGTCAATAATGCCATCTATTCCATATTATTTAATGGTGTGGATTTGTCTGGAAATGCTAGTAGCACATCGACACAAACAGGAGTTACGTTTAATAATGTCCTTCCAATAATAACATCGGTAACATCCACCACAAATGATGGTTATTACAACACTGGAGATGCCATAAATATCACTGTTAATTTTAGTGATGCCGTAACGCTTTCAGATACTGGAGGAGGATCAACTGAAATGGTGGTAACTCTTGAGACAGGATCTACAGATAGAACGGTAACGATAACTTCTATTAGTGGAGCTAGTTCAGCCTCTGGAACTTATACTGTTCAAGCTGGAGACACCAGTCCTGATTTATCGGTTAAAACAATAGCATTAGGAACTAATGACATCCTTAGTAATACGGCTGGTAGTATGACCAATTTTACTATTGGGAGCAACCTTAATTCCACAAGTGCTATAGTCATTGATACTACGGTTCCTGTCATATCAAGTACAAGTCCATCAAATAGTTCTACGGTTTTAAATAAAAATATTGGATATACATTATCCGAGCAATGTGCTAGTGGTACTGTAGTATTTACTAGGACTGGAGGTACCGCAGATAGCGGATCTCCGCATACAGCAAACCTTGTATCAACTGAATTAACAAGTGGTGTTCGTATACCAGCAGTGTTATTTAACAATCCATCCCTCGTTTCAGGCTCTACATACAGTATAGCTTATAATGTTACGGATTTGGCAGGTAATACAGCGGTAGCGGTTACTAATACTGGAATAACCTACAGCACAGACAATGTCTCACCAACATTGGTTATTACATCTAACGATGTAAACTCAGGTGGCTTATCAAATCTTGAAACTATAGTATTGATATTCACTATAAGTGAGGTTGTAACTAATTTTGTAGTTGGAGATATTACCGTAAGTGGAGGAGCATTAAGTGGATTTACAGGAAGCGGAAAGAATTATGCGGTAACCTTTACACCTAGCGGTAACGGCACTAAAACTATTGATGTAGCAGCAGGAGCGTTCACCGATGGTACGAATAACAATCTAGCAGCGACTCAGTTCAGCTACACATACGATGGTACAAAACCAACGGTTGCGATTACTTCTTCTCAGGTAAACCATAATGGAAGTTCTGGTGGTACTGAAATAGGATTAACATTCACCATAAGTGAGGCAACAATTAACTTTGAGGAAGAAGATATTGTAGTTTCAAATGGTACTATAAGTAATTTTTCCTCAACAAGTAGCACTGTATATACGGCTACGTTCACCCCACTAATTAATGGAGAATGTAATATAAACGTATACGCTGATGTGTTTACAGATGCTGCCAATAATCTTAATACAGGATCAGTATTTACTTTCACAAAGACAGGAGTTAATCCTACTATTGCTATCACAAGCACAATAGCAAAGTTTGGAAGCACATCGAATGCGAGTATCCCATTAACATTTACCCCTATTTCGAGTACATCAAATTTTGTGGTTGGAGACATAGTTGTAGATGGAGGAGGTACTATATCTGGATTTACTGGAAGTGGAACAAATTATACCGCAACCTTTACACCAAGCAAGACAGGAATTCAAACAATTACATTACCAAAGGATTCATTTACAAATAGTGATACGGCAGGGAATGAAGAGGGACAATTCATATTCACTTTTGCTACAGTACAATTAGCTTCTCCATCAGCAGGATTGGTTACAAACTTTGTTAAGCGAAATGTATTAAAAGCTACTGTAACTACTGAGAATGGACAATCTTGTGAACTTACGGATTTGAATTTCTATTATGAAAATGGAGTGTCGAGTGCCGATGTCTTGCCAGATGATAGTGCTTTTGATGGACTTCCAATGGTGGGAACAATAGTAGAAATACAATTAGAAATGAAGGACAATAGTATTCCAGATGTAGTTGAATCAGTGATGATTGGAACTTGGAACTCACTTGGGCATTAAAGTGATATAGTGCATAATCTTCGCTATATTTACATTAATGATAACAACTAAGGAAATAGCTAATGAGATTCTCAATTTTGATGATGAGAAAAATTTAGTTGAAGTAAAAAGTGATTTCAGGGAAAAAGTTTCTGAACTAGAAAGAATAGGTCATATAGAAAATGTCTGGATGAGTGATGAGGAACTACAAGAAAAGAATCCTGTCAAACATACGTTTACAGATGGTTATTATATGAGGGAAATATTTAGTCCAGCGAATCAGATTTTAATTTCTAAGATACACAAAAGAGAACACGCTTACTTTTTAATGAAGGGTGAACTCTCAATATTAACGGAAGAAGGAGTTTTTAAGATTAAAGCCCCCCATCAGGGAATCACAAAGCCTGGAACTAAAAGAGTAATATACACACATAGTGATGTCACATTTATTACAGTACATGGGACAGATAAAAAAACAGTTGAGGAGGTCGAGGAGGAAGTTATTGCAAAGGATTACAGTGATCCACTAATAACTGCCGAAGATCTTAAATTATTAAAAAGTATTTAATTATGGCATGGATAGCAGTAGGTAGTGCAGCCGTTGGTCTTACAGGATCAATAATAACAGGAGTTCAAAACAATAAGAAAAATAAAGCTTTAGCAGCTACTCAAAGACAAGCACAATCAGATCAAAAAGCTGCTCAGAAAAAATACCAACAAGATTATGGTACTTATCAGCAAGATATGCGGAATCTACTTGGGGATAGACCTGAGTTAAAGCTTACTAATAACCAAGATGCATTACAGCCTTATCTGAGTTCTGTTCAAAATGACTTAATGGCATCTCAAGGTAGAGCAGCAGGATCTGAAGTACGAAGGGATGATATAAGGCAAAATAGTGCTGATCAAATATATAGAGCATCTCAAGCCTCAAGAACTGGTAGTGATCTCATGGGTGCTATTGGAAGAATTCAAGCAGGAGAGTATGCTAACGCAAGAGAACTTGGAGGAAGAGAGGCTCAAGAGAGAGTAAGGAGAATAGATACTAAAACTACTGCTTTTCAAAACGCTGTTAAGGATAACTCACTGTTCAATGCAAACGAGAGAGTTAGAAGAGAATCAGCAATGTATCAAAATGATCTTGATAGATTCAACCAGTCGTTCGGTTTTGAGCAAGGTAGCCAAGCAAATCTACTAAACACTAATTTGAATTTTGCAGCAGGTAATATCGCTCAAAATGCAGCCACAGGTCAAGCAAATGCTAATATGATGGCAAATGGTTTGGGAGATTCCTTGAATGCTTTAGGAAATGCTGGAATGGTATACGCTGGGCAAAAGGCACAGATTAAAGCAGATGCTGCAAGGTATGGTAGTCAGTCTTTACCTATAACAATACCACCACCTAGTTCAACAGGAATGCCAAATCTACCACCACCAGTAGATCCTACTATTCCTACATTACCTCAAGGCATAAATACAGGTACAACCTTTAATTGGAACTCTTAATCATGGCAGAACCGATATTTAAAACAATAGACTACAGTAATCAGATTGCCAATAATAATAAGGCAGCCTCTGATTCTATGGTCAAGGGTATTCAAAATATATCCAATACTTTCTTAGCTGGTAGACAGCAAAGTATAGATCAAGCTAGGCAATTGATGGCAGACTATGATGCTGTTATCAATGAGGTTGACGATATGCACAAGGAGAATGTGAGTAAAGAAATAGAGGATACTCAAAAGAAACTTGCCAATAATATCTATAAGGCTAAAGGTAAAAACGGAGTCAAATTAAGGCTTGGTAATATCAGTAGTAATGATTTTAACTACGCTAGAGAGATGCGTGGCTTAAAAAACCTAGCAGCTAATTCCAGAATGTCTAGAGAAAACCTTGATAGAGCAAGAACCTATGCTAAGACCCACAAGTACTTTGAAAACTCACAACAAAGAACAGAGTACCTAGCCGCTGTAGCTGATTTTTATTCTAGTTCAAAAACACTAAAGGCATCACCTACAGCAATGCAAGAAGGGGAGATGGCTATTAAACTTGATCATACGGATATAGCATCAGAGGCAAAGGATATTATTTTAGATGATATGACCAAGAATAGAGAATCTTTATTCTCAATAGAGGAGGACGGTGCTGAATACAGAACTACCGTAATAAGCTATGGTGATCTATTTAAGGATGGTAATTATGATGAGGCTGAAATTGAAAAACACGCTCAACTTTATATAGATAAAACTGGTATTGCGCAGACAAATTTAGAGGGAATAAAAGATAAGTTACGGTCTTCCGCTGCGGCTTCAATTCAAGAAAGAAGTAGAACTTCGGAAAAATTAAAATATGATCAAGCAAATGCAGAAAGACTTACAAAGGCAAATAAAGAAAGGGATAAAGGAGAGAAGATAACAAAAGAAAAGAATGAGAAAATAACAGACCTAGCTAGTATAATTGCTAAAGGTCAGGGAGAAGAAGAGTTACAATTACTCACATTGACTGCTGGAATTAAAAAAGCTAAATACTTGGATAGTGCTGAAGAATTCATAAAGCACATGGTGTTTCGAGATAGAGATTCTCCTCCTTCTGATAAAAAGGGAACACCTTTATGGGAGACAGGTGAGGCAGTTACTTATGAAGAATTAGTAGAAGATAAGTTTGGAGATCTTGGGTCACTTGATTTACCAGATGATTATGATGATGATGATGATCTCGTCAAAAAATATAAAAAATATCGTAAGGTAAAAGAACATTATGTTAAAATTTGGAACGAAGGCGTAGGCAAAGGAGACAGTAATCAGCGTATGATCTTATTTGACTACGAAGGTAATGGGAGAAGTTATAACCTAGCCGATGCAACTAACGCAGAACAGATAGAGCAAGTCATACGTTCCTTAACCGCCACCGCACAAAAAGGTATAGACAACACTCCTTATCAAGGTAAAATTCCATTTGACGATGGCATGAGTCCTTTCGAAACCGATATTCCTGATGAAGATATAAGCAATTCTACTGGTGCAATCGAAGATCAAGTAAACCCAACGGTTAAAAAAGGGATATTAGACCCACCCGATTAAATATTAAATATTAATATGGACGATTTCAAGAAACTTTATGATGTTCTCGTAAGTGAAGGAAAATTCACTAAGTCTTATGATGAATTTCAATCTTTATGGTTGGAGGACGAAGAATATAAGAATAAAGTATACGAGGTAGTAAAAGAAGATGGGCTTTTCACTAAAGAGAAAGATTCTTTTTTAGAAAAATACAGTTTAACTCCTCAAAAAAAAAATCCAATCGAAGAGGAAGAACCTTTGGAATCTATTTCGGAAGATGTTTCTATGGATACTACCGAGGAAAGTGGTGTTGGGGAAGAGTCTAATGAAGTAATAGAGGAAAGCCAAGGGAATTCAATAACCAATTCATATCTAAGAGGCAGTACGCTGGGGATAGTTAACACACCTCAAGAGGTATCTGAAGAAGATGCTAAACTTTCAGATGACCAAGCTGCTGCTAAAAGATCTCGCACAGGGGATACAGGTTATCCAAGATATTCAGCTAAAGATTTAGGTGTAACTTTTAAGGATGCATTTTATAATGCTTTCACTAATCAGATACCAGCTCAGTTTAAGACTACATGGAGTTTAAATCCTAAGACATTAGCTGTAGAGGATTATACTACTGCAATAGATAAGGCAGAAGCTGAAGGATTGGATTATGCTGAGATAGAAGAAACAAAAATATCTTCAGGTCTTGGAGGGGCACCTGCTCAACCATCGACTAGAAAAATTGTAAAGGTTCCCCTAGATGAGGCTAAGAAAAGACTAGCACTCTACAGAAAAGGAGCTATGGAGGATTTGGTTGATATCTCTTTAGATAGAGCTAAAGCTTCCAAATTTATAAATCCAAACAGTAAATTATCTGATGGAATAAATCCAAAAGAATTTATGGCTCTTGTTGGAGGACAATTGCCAGTATTGGGAGCATCAGTGATGCCAGTGATTGGTAGTGGATCAATTATATATGGAGATATATACATGGAGAATCTCACTGCTATTGCTGCTCAGAAAAACAAAGTAGAGGAACAAGATGTAACTCCTTCAATGATGATGGACATTATCAGCAAGGGGGAAGATGAAAAGGCTATTGCTCTTACTGGGGCAGCCATTGCTACATCTTTAGATCTTATTGGTTTAGGTAAAGCATTTAATATAATTAAGGGTCCAGCAACTGGATTAATAAGGGATGCTGTTAAAAAAGGAATCAGTAAAGGAGGTAGAGCTGGTGCAATTAAAGCTGTAAAAATAGCTGGGAATGTCCTTACCGCTGGTGCGGTTGAGTATGGTACGGAAGCCTTGCAAGGTGTAACATCTCAAGTATCAAAAGAATTAGCATTGGGAAGAACGGCTGTTGAAGCTTTTCAAAATGTTGATTTTGAGTCTGCAAATGAAGAAGGTCTCGCTGGTTTAGTAATGGGAGGAGGTATGGCTACAACGCATACTCCTACATTCTCTTCAAAAGAAGTAGATGCTATGATCGAAGAAAATGATCTAGGTGGTTTAAAAGAATTTACAGAAGGTGGGCTAATTGATTGGAAAACAATACCCGAAAAAACAAAGGCTAAAGTAAATCTAACAACAGAAACAGTTGGCGATAAGACATACTCCTACCCCTCTGGTATACTAGGTAAACAAGAAGAAGCTGAAGTAGATGCAAAGGTAGAGGTAGACGTAAAAGAAGATGTAGATATAGAAGAACAAGTAAATGAACAAACAACCACAGACCCCACAGGAGTACCTTCAGTTGATGAAGGAGCAGAACCCAATGTTGACCAAGTTGATGCAGAAGCTGGACTTACAGCCGAAGAATCTACG
>Ga0307998_1000171_pt1 | contig 37857 bp, 39 predicted proteins | sample Davwhametageno37_FD_203147 | JGI IMG/M metagenome (GOLD analysis project Ga0307998, IMG submission 203147) | Marine microbial communities from Davis Island wharf, Antarctic Ocean - #37 | ecosystem: Environmental > Aquatic > Marine > Unclassified | place: Antarctic Ocean: Davis Island wharf... | reverse complement strand
AATAATGTATATTATCTAATATATCAAAATAAAGATTATTTGTATTCTGTGAATATCTTATTATATCATTTATATCATTTATTGAATATATCTTATTTATAGCATTTGTTATAAAATTATCTTCATAATCATATACTTGTGAATAACTATTATTTAAATTTAATATATTAATATTTGATCTTATATTATTTATTTTCATATCAGATTTGTTAATCAAATCTTTCTTTTCAGATGTTGTTAAAATTATATTCGTTTTTTTTAACAATTTATCTGTTATTTTCAATACATTATCATATGTATAATTAATTTCTAAAAATTTAGAATTGGATAATATCTTTTTAAAACTTTTATGATTTATATTTGATGATACAAATATTATCGGATGATTTTGTTTATATATATTTAATTTTGGTATACATGATAATATATCATTTAATATAGTTTTATTATGTTTTAAAAATAATTCTAAATTATCAAATATAATTGCATTATATTGATAATCATCATTTAACATCATGAATACATTTTTACGGCCTAAAACTTCATTTAAATATTCTTTTATGTTTGTTTTTGATTTTAAAAAATCAATATTAATATGTATTATTTTATATTTATTTAAAATACATTCTGCTAAACTTGTTTTTCCGGATGAACTTATCCCATGTATAAATAAAAATTGCTTCTTATAATCTTTATTTATCCAATTATTTAATAATTCTATTTGTTTTTTATTTAAAAAAAAATCGGATATATCCATATATATATCTTATAATATTAATCTTTATACTTTTTATTGATTAAATAATGTAATGTTTTCTCTTGACATATTATTTCGATCTGTTAAATCAAAAGTATAACTAGCTTTATTATGATATTGCGGCAAATCCATTAAATTTGGCATCTCACTTATATCACTCAAATACTTTTTGTGCATATCATAATTACTATATATTTTACCCAAACTATATTGAACTACTAAACCGTTCAACAGTTGTATTTGTATTTTTATTTTTTCTAATGTTTTATCAACCGAATTACTATATTTTAAAAATATTCCGCGCATAATAGTTAACAAAATAATATTCGATTGATTATCAATTAAATCATTTTTTTCTTTATGAAATTCATATCTAATTAATTTTTGTATATTATTTATATTATCATCCGAAAAAAAATATTTACTCAATAATGTTTCTTCTAACACACCACTTAATATATCATCAGCACAATGTATAGTTTTACCTGGCGTCAAAATAATATCATTATTCACCATGACTTGATCTAAATTATCACCCTTTTTATATATATCAGGGAATAAGCCATTTTTCTTATTTATAGATTGTCCTGTATTGTTTAACTGTCCTTGTACTCCAGAAATACCTGTATACATTTGTTCAGAATTATTCATATATATTAATACATATATTTATTTTTTTTTAATATATTCTAATAACTCATTTAATTCTTCCATCCACATTTGATTAACCCCTTTATTAAATATTATATCTATTTCATCTTTTATCTTATTTAATTCATTATTTAATTCTTCTACTTTATCTGTTGACATAGTGTATATCGGCATATTGATTAAATAATTATATTGAGTTTTAATTATATCGAATGTTGATACTTCTTCAATGATATTTGATTGTGTATCATATAAATTATATGCTTTATCAAATAATTGTTTTAATAATTCATTTTTACTACATTCAGATACTTTAATTGTTTTTAGAATTACTTCATTAATAAATCTTATTTTATTCTCTAATATTAATAATTTATTGTTTAATTCATTTAATATATATTCCTTCCTTTTAGTATATATACCCAATCTAACTTTATAATGTTCATCCATGATCTGGTAAGGTGAAGCATATTTATTAATTACATTATTTCTATTATAAGCATGAATATTTGTCAATGAAATTTTTGTTACTAATTTTAATTTCTTTTCAAAATTTTCATATCCTGTCTTATTACTAATTTCATCATAAATGAATTCATCCGATAAAGTTATTAATATATTAACATCTTTGTCAGTGGAATAATTATCAAAATCAATAATCATATCAGATTTCTCACATTGAATATTATCTTCTAAATAAGCAATATATTTATCAGTCCATCCCCCAATAGGTAATTCAGTAATTCTTAACTTATTATCATTTAACGAATAAATACCTTTGGATAAATATTGTTCATTTGATATTTTTATAATTTTACCTTTGAAACCCCTATAGAAAGGAATCATCGCAGAATATGTACCATCTTTAATTTTTCTTTTAATATTATTAATAATATCTATAGGATTATATTGCGGAATATTTGTACTCCATCCTGTACCAATTCCTACCATACCATTCACTAAAACCATAGGTATTATAGGCACATAATATTCTGGTTCGACTAATAATCCATCATCATCCGTATATTTTAATAGATTGAAATCCTCTTTTCTGAAAATTAAATCTGTAATTGGATTAATCTCAGTATGAATATACCTAGATGATGCAGCATCATTACCTCCCATAATCCTAGTCCCGAATTGACCATTCGGCATAAGTAAATTAATATTATTAGAACCAACGAAATCCTGTGCCATACCTATAATTGCTCCCTGTAATGAAGCTTCACCATGATGATATGCAGCATGCTCACTAACATATCCTGAAAGCTGTGCTACCCTAATTTCTGAGTATAATTTTCTCTTAAAACAACTGAATAGAATTTTTCTTTGGGATGTTTTTAATCCATCTATACAAGATCCAATTGATCTACTTGTATCTGAATTTGAGAAATGAATTAATTCCTTATTCACAAAATCATCTATATTTGTTTTTTTAATATTATAATCAAGGATAATTTCATTATCATATTTCTTCAACCATTCTTTACGATCATCTGCCAAAGATTTATTAAATGCTAGATTTACTGCCTTATCTGTATGTTCATTAACTGAATAATCATTTACTTTTAATTCTCTGAAATATTGTTTCGCTTCTAATGATGTAGAAGTTCCTAATCCCTTATAATATTTAATATTAAAACTCTTTGAGTTCTTAGTCTTTTTCTTCCAGGACATATAATCTGTTAATGTATAAAATGGTTTAACAGTTTTCTTTAATGATACTTTTACAATTGGCGTAATCATATAAGATATAAAATCAAAATTCAATAGTTCAGGCCATAAATAATGAAACATATTAATTAATAATCCTTTAATATGAAATCCATCATGATCCTGATCTGTCATAATCATAATTTTACCATATCTTAATGATTTCATATCCTTATATTTCTTATTACTTTCTAATCCTAATATCTTTTTTATATTAACAATCTCTGCATTCGCATTAATTTGTTTTACATTTGCTTCACGAACATTCAGTACTTTTCCCTTCAAAGGAAATACTCCATATTTATCACGACCTACTTCGGATAACCCTGCAATCGCCATAGACTTTGCTGAATCTCCCTCAGTTAAGATAAGAGTACATTCTTGTGATTTCTTTGTTCCTGCCCAATTAGCATCATCTAACTTAGGAACAATAATCTTATTTTTCTTTTTACCATCTGTTTTCTTTAAATCTTTATTATCATTTTTAGAATCGGCATCTAAAATCTTATCTATTAATTCATTATTAGAACAAATATTTTTAATAAATTTACCAGATATTACTGGCTTAGAACCGAACTTATTATGTGAAGTAATACATCTTTCTTTCGTTTGGGAATCGAATGATGGATTCTCAATTACACAATTAATATATAATGACATATATCTGCGGATTACTTTGTCCTTTATTTCTTTCTTATGCTTTTTCTTAATGAAATCAATAATACCATTCGCAATTTGTTTCGCTATACATTCTACATGTGACCCACCTTTAGAAGTACAAATTCCATTTACAAATGATAATTGTTCAAATGTATCATTATGAGATACAGAAAATATTACATCCCATCTATCCGATATAATTTCTTGGAATTTCACAAAGTCATTATATAAATTAATATAATCTAAGAACGATTTGATTTTTATTTGTTCATCATTTAGAAATACATTAATAGATTTGTCAGTAATACCAGCAATATCATATATCCTACGGTACATTAATTTAATCATATCATCCGAATAATTTACTAAATCAAATCTTTTAAAATCACATTTCCAAGTAATCTTTGTATAAGGTTTTGCTTGACATTTCTTAATAATTGGTTCATTACATTTAGTCATATTATTTTCCCAAGTTTGGGTATATTTCAACTTATTAATATGATCTACAGTTTCTATAGTAAATTCTTGTGAAAAGATATTTGCTAACTTAGCACCGTATCCATTCTTACCACCAACAATTCTTTTTTCTCCTTTTTTATAGTTGGATGATGTTAAAAGTTCACCAAATATTAATTGAGGAATATAAATCTTTTCTTTTTCATGTTCTTTAACAATAATTCCATTTCCATCATTTAGTATAGTTATTGAATTATCTTGATTAAAATTAATTTTTACATTAGATACTTGGATAATATTAGAACCTTCTTGTCCTTGTAATCTAACAATTTGATCCCGAGCATTTACTAAAATCTCATTAAAGATATTTAGCAACGCTGGGATATATTCAATTTCTTTAAAGACGATTTTATTTTCATTATAAATTGGTAGAACTTCATTAATTTTATCGATACCCCCAACATATGTATCCGGAGTGTCATAAATATGTTGTCTGAGTTCTTTTTTTTCATATTGTTCTGCCATATTTCTAATATATTATATAGTTATTATTTTAAGTAAATAAAATTCAAATTTTTAAAATATATAATTTAATTAAAATTAATTTTAATTAATTTCAGTTCCTTGGATTTTATAGATATTTTTGAAAAATTAAAATTATATTTTTAATTAATTTTAATTAATTTCAGTTCCTTGGATTTTATAGATATTTTTGAAAAATTAAAATTATATTTTTAATTAATTAATTAATTAATTGAATTTCGCCAAAATTTTTTTCTATGTTATAGTATAAAAACAATGGGAGGAGGATTAATGCAATTAGTAGCTTATGGCGCACAAGACATCTACCTTACTGGCAACCCTCAAATTACTTTCTTCAAAGTCGTCTATCGCAGACACACTAACTTCTCAATGGAGTCCATTCAACAAACTTTCAGTGGTGGGGGCGGTAACAACCCTGTATGCACTATTTCCCGTAATGGTGATTTAGTTCACAAAATGTACCTTGTTCAAACCGGCGCCTACGCCCCTCAGAACCGCGTTAACCAACCAATTATTACAGTTGAATTAGAAATTGGTGGACAAAGAATTGATAGACAATCTGGTCAATGGATGGATACCTGGAATGAACTTTCAACTCCAGAATCTAAAGCCATTGGTCTTAAAGCTATGACTGGTCAAATTGGTACTACAGGTACCGCTGTAGAACACGTCCATATCCCACTTCTATTTTGGTTCTGCCGCAACCCTGGTCTTGCTTTACCCTTAATTGCTCTTCAATACCATGAAGTTAAAGTTAAATTTACATTAGCCGTGGCCGCAACCCCATTTGAATTATACTGTGATTACATATACCTTGACACTGATGAAAGACGCAGATTTGCTCAAGTATCTCACGAATACCTTATTGAACAAGTTCAAGAACAGAGTACAGTTGGAGGAGGGTTAGCAACCTCTACCTCCAATAAACTAAATTTTAATCACCCAGTTAAAGAACTTATATGGTCCACCACCGTCGGCGCGAAACCAGCCACGGTGGGATTAAAATTAAATGGACATGATCGTTTCAGTGCGAGAAATGATGAATACTTTTATTTACAGCAACCATACGATTACCACACTGCTGTTCCTCGCCAGAATTTACCTGATGCTGCTCAGCTTAGTAGTAATTATACAAAATTGGAGGGAGCTGGAACTGATGCTGTTGGTGGTGGGTCCATCCAGACCGTACAAACAATGCAATCAATGGCTGCCGCCTCGATTGGCAACGAATTAGTCACCAGCTCCACCATAACCCCCACCAACGCCACCACCATTGGGTACATCGCAGTAGCCGCATTACCTCCGACGGGCGCTTCTAACTATTTTGGTGGCACGGGACCCTTTGCTGGCGCAGGCAACGCCAACGGGATCGGCACGGGGGTGCAGGGATCTGTTAAAGACTTAGAACCCAACGCGATAGGTTTTTTTATGGCCAACGATACGGCGGATGCAGCAGGGTTTATAAAAGCAAATGTCGGAAGAGTATTTCGTTTGACTATAGTAGGCGCTGATTTGGCTACAAGTACGACAGCAGTTGTAAAAAATGTAACATTAAAGGGTGTTCAAGTCGGCAGCGGCAGCGGTGCAGGCGCTGTCAATACCACAGCAACTGTTGTGAGTTTTGAACAAAATATTTTTAATGCGGACACTTCCCACCTAGCCTTTGTTTCTGGGTCGGCAGGGTTTAAAATTACAAAAGTTGAGATATTAACACCTGATTCCGCTCTCGTCACTCAGGCCCGCACCTCCAAAGACACCAAGTCTATCGGTGTATACTCATTCGCCCTCAAACCCGAAGAGCACCAACCATCTGGCACTTGTAATTTCTCCAGAATTGACAATGCTGAATTAAACTTTACGGCGGGCAGTACAGTGTCACTATCCAGTACCGACGTCATCTACGCTGTCAACTACAATGTCCTCCGTATCATGAGTGGCATGGGTGGTTTAGCATATTCGAACTAAGTTTCTTAATAAACAAACTAATAATAATCATTTTTTTAAAAATCTTTTCAAATAAATTATTAATAATTTACCAAATTATTAATAATATACATACAGTCATTGATCCGATACCACCTGGGTCTGGCGTAATATTTTACATAAATTAATGAATCTTGTCTATCACCTACAATTATTATGGATAAATTTACAGATTTATTTTTAATATTATTATTAATATTATTATAGATATTTTCTGAAACTGATATACCATTTAATCTTTTTCCATAATATTTTAAAATTAAATTATTTTTAATTATTTATTTTAAATTTTATAAATCTTTTAAATTATTTTGAATTATTTTGAATTATTTTGAATTAATTGAATTAATTAATTAATTAATTGAATTTCGCCAAATTTTTTTTCTATGTTATAGTATAAAAACAATGGGAGGAGGATTAATGCAATTAGTAGCTTATGGCGCACAAGACATCTACCTTACTGGCAACCCGCAAATTACTTTCTTTAAAGTCGTCTATCGCAGACACACTAACTTCTCGATGGAATCTATTGAACAAACCTGGAATGGTACATCTGATGCTATAGATGGCCGTTGTACCGCCACTATTTCACGTAATGGTGATTTAGTTCACAGAATGTATTTGGAATTAACTATGAGTGGCACGCCCACGACGGACAATCCTGGATCGTGGTTTATTAACACTGTAGAAGTTGAAATTGGTGGTCAGTCAATTGATAAACACTCCGGCGACTGGATGGAAACATGGGCTGAATTGACCGAACCTAACCCTACCGGACAAGTAAAGAATGCCGATACTAATTGGACGAAGCCAAGCACATTGTTTCAGAAAATGAGTGGTATGGGTGGTGTGCATGCCGGTTCCCATATTTCTGCATGGGGCGGACCACTCCATGTGCCTCTACAATTTTGGTTCTGCCGGAACCCCGGACTTGCTTTACCTCTAATTGCCCTTCAGTATCATGAAGTTAAAATTATTTTAAATCATCGAGCTCTAACCGCAGGTCCCGTCACTAATAATCAATTGTGGTGTGATTACATCTACCTTGATACTGATGAAAGACGCCGATTTGCTCAAGTATCTCATGAATATCTTATTGAACAAGTACAACAACAAACATGGACGAGTACTTCAACTGATCTTAATTTTAATCACCCCGTCAAAGAATTAGTTTGGAATAAGCAGCAGGAGCAAAACGCCGTGCGCACCCCACTCTCCGCAACTTTTCAACTTAAATTAAATGGTCATGATCGTTTTGCCGCTCGCGATCAAAGATACTTCACACGAACTCAAGTATGGCAACATCACTCAGGTGCAGGTGGTCTGGACTCCTTCAACGCCGACAAAACATTCAATGATTCTATTGGGGTCTATTCATTTGCCCTCAAACCAGAAGAACACCAACCATCTGGAACATGTAACTTCTCAAGAATTGATAATGCTCAATTAGTTTCGACTAATGGCCACCTTAATGTATATGCCGTCAACTACAACGTCCTCCGTATCATGTCCGGTATGGGTGGTTTAGCATACAGTAACTAAAGTTATAAATAATTAAAATAATAATCTATTTCTATAGATTTTAAATAATTAATATTTTTTTCTAAATATTATAGTCATTTTTAAAAGAAATTTAATTTAATTAATTAATTTCTTTAAAATTTTTTTCTATGTTATAGTATAAAAACAATGGGAGGAGGATTAATGCAATTAGTAGCTTATGGTGCTCAAGACATCTACCTTACTGGTAACCCTCAGATTACTTTCTTTAAAGTCGTCTATCGCAGACACACTAACTTCTCTATGGAATCTATTGTCCAGACATTCTCTGGTACTGCTGGTTTCGGCCAAGAAGTTGTTGCCACAATCTCCAGAAATGGTGATTTAGTTCACAGAATGTATTTGGAACATGATGCTACTTTTAAAACGGCGACTGACGGCACGGGCAATGATGTAGGTTTGGTTGAAAGATATGGTGATTCTTTAATTAAAGAATGTGAAATTGAAATTGGTGGTCAACGTATTGATAAACATACTTCTATGTGGAATCGTGTATATTCTGATTTAACTGAATTTAATCCAAGTGGTCATTTTGGATCTACAGTCCCCCCGGGCAATGTTATAGTTTCTGGAAATGGTACATTATACCAATTAATGACTGGTAATGGTTATGGTTTAAATACGGAGGCGTGGGAGGGTGACGTGAACGAATTTTCCGGCGCTGCGGGCTCCGACGCGACAGCTGAAGTTATTAATGGTTTTGGTTACACAACCCAATCAAGCGGGGGGGGTCAAATTAACGTTAATAAGATATTTTTACCCTTAAATTTCTGGTTCAATCGTAATCCTGGTCTCGCATTACCTTTAATTGCACTTCAATATCATGAAGTTAAAATTAAAATGACCTTTGAATCATTGGGAAACTTATCAAGGTGCGCTGCAGACGCTGGATTCGATAGTAATGTAGTAGTTGGGACGCCAACTCTTCTTACTGTTACTCCAAACTTCAATCTATGGTGTGATTATATTTACCTAGACACCGATGAAAGACGTAGATTTGCTCAAGTTTCACATGAATATTTAATTGAACAATTACAGTATTCGGATAATACGATTAGTTCAACAACCCCAACAATTGACCTTAACTTCAATCATCCAATTAAAGAATTAATTTGGTGTACTCGTAATGAATCTATCGGCGCTGGATCAGGAAGATGTCAAACGGCTTTAACCACCAGCGTTGGTGATCATACTGCCGGACCAGTATCATTAGATGAAATGGGTGGTAATTGGCAATTAAAACTTAATGGACATGATCGTTTTAAAGAAAGAGATTCCAAATATTTCACCAGAACTCAAGTATGGCAACATCATACAGGTTATGGTGGAGTTCCCACATATGGTATCCACGTACCAGACCTTGATCCAAATGACATTGCCCTTCTTGGTTCGGATAGTATAGCTGTTTATTCATTTGCACTTAAACCTGAAGAACACCAACCGTCAGGGACTTGTAATTTCTCACGGATCGATAATGCACAACTAGTAGGTAGTGCAATTCAAACACCCATTGGTACAATGGGGTACTCAATGGCGAATGTAGGCACCCCTACTACTGCTCCGAGCATAAAACTAACTATTTTCGCCGTCAACTATAACGTCCTCCGTATCATGAGTGGTATGGGTGGTTTAGCTTATTCTAACTAAATAAATTAATATAAGTTATTAATATGTAATATTATCCCTTTATTATGTATTTTTTTATTTGCACAATCTGTTAATAAACCAACTAATAGTTCTAGAACTTCAACTTTTTCTTCAACACTTTTATCATTAAATAAAGGTTTACCTAAAGTATAAGATTCAATATTTTTAAATTGATTGGATTCAGTCGTAATTTTACTTTCTGCCATTAATCCGACTAATTCAGGTAATTTTTCAAGTTGTTCTAATGTATCTTCATAATTTACATTTGAATCTACTGATACTGATTTATTTGACCAAGCAGTCAAGAAATTACTCTTACCTCTTCTACCCGATCCAACCCAGCTTGAACAACATTCACGTAAATAATCTAATTCAGCAATTCTTTGTTTTAAATCATCTGATAATTCACTGGAATCTGTATCTGTAGTAGGTACTTCAGTAAGAATGTTACGGATATCTGCGGCGACCTGAGCACTATCAGTGCCAACAGGCGCAGGACTTACTGTCTCTACAGGGTCAGGATCAGGGTCAGGAGTAGCAATTACAGGTTCAGGATCCTCAACAGGTTCTGGATCAGGTGTAGCAATTACAGGTTCTGGATCAGGTGTAGCAATTACAGGTTCAGGATCCTCAACAGGTTCTTGATCAGGTGTAGCAATTACAGGTTCACTAACTTCTTCGGGTTCTTCTGGAACTTCTTCGGGTTCATCGGTATCAGGTGCATCAACAATTTCAACTTGAATATTAGACTCTACAGGTTCAGAAGTAATTTCAGTTAAATCTAGAGTATTATTATCAGACATTTTATATACTAACAAATATTTTTATTTTAATAAATTATTCTAAATCCAATATAATTCTCTCAACTCTAAATTATTAAAATATTTATAGTAATCCGATTTTGTATAGATTTTTAAATTTAAAGTATTAATATTTGCTCCTTTTTTTGTAAATTTTTCTTCATTATTAAAAATATAATCAATATTTTTAATTCTATTTAAATATCCTTTCTTTCTTTTTAATTTCCATTCACAGCGCATAGCTTCTCTTTTACAAACAAATCCATCTATAATACAAATAGGTTCCCACGAATTTTTATTATTATTAGTTGTATATTTAGCACCACCTGATAATATACCATTATGTTGTTGCCATCTTCTAAAAAAATCGTTTGTATATCCAATATAAGATTTGTTATCGTTCTTTAATAAATAAACTAAAAACATTTAAAATTAATTATTAGAATTAATTATTAAAATAACTTAAAATAACTTTAAAATACTATAAACAATATTTTTTATGTCTATTAATTATTTAAAATTAAATATATAATAAAATAAATATAATATAATGGTCAGAGTTGACATGCCAAACTATCGACCAGATGATTTAAAAACACCGTTTAATGATGTTAAATTAAATAAATCTGATTACAATACTGTTTTACCAGTCACACCTGCTCTTCCCGTCATTCCTGATTCTATTATCATATTTGGAGAATATTCACCTGAATTAGCTAAACAAATCTTTATATCAAAAGTATATACTGCTTTATGGTTTCAAATATTATTTTCGAGTGTTTTTATTGCCCTGGCCAATAATAATTTACAGATACAACAATTTTTATTAAGTAATACAGGGAATATTATATCTTTGGTTGATATATGTTTATTATTAGTATCCACTTGTATATTTTTTAATAATGAAAAAATGATATCAAATCATTCATATAAATTTATCAGTTTTTATACAATATTAATTACATATCTTTTAGGATATGTTGGTATTATGTATAAATCTACAGTATTATTATTAAGTGGATTTACTACATTAACAATGTTCAGCGGATTAACTTTATATTCTATACAAACTAAATACGATTATACAGATAAAGGAAATTATTTATTAGTATGTTTATTAGGATTATTGATGCTAGGATTTATGTTCCCATGGATAGGTTTAGTATCAAATGATGAAAAAGATAAAATAAATAATATATTTAATATAGTTTATTCTGTAGGTGGAACAGTATTATTTTCATTCTATATAGTTTATGATACACAATTAATTGTTGGCGGAAAACATAGGAGAATAGAATTTTCTAATAATGATTTCGCCTTAGCTACTATATCATTATACACAGATATCATCAATTTATTTTTATTTGTATTAGAAATAGTGGGTGGTTCTGGTAGATAAAAAAAAATAAAATTAATAAATATAAAAACAGAAGACCTAACAAAGTTTAGCATTTAATTCTTCTAGTTGTTTTCTAAAAACTCTATGATTCATATGGTCGTTAAATGTATTAAATTTAGTATATCTAATATTTGTTCTAATTTCTTTGAGTGAATTTAATATTATATTTAGTTCTTGTTTAGAAATATTCCTCTTTTCTCCAATTGATAATACCTTTTTTGGTACTTTACGGGGTCGCGGTTTCAAAGAGGGTTGTCTCACTATAAGCGTACCTGGATTAGGTAATGGGCGCGGGGTTGTGAGATCATTAGTCTGTGAGGGTTGTCTAGCCAGTTGTGGTACTAATACCTGTTTAGGTAATGGTCGAGGGGTTCCTATATTACCACTGACCCGGGCACAAGAAATATTTTCCTTTGTTATGTAAGCGACCGAAAGATCTGTCCTTCTCACCAAACATGCCATGATTATGTATATATTATAATTCAAAACAATATCAAATTTTATAGCACATGTCTTTTCCTAGTATCGTGTTATTATTTAAATTAATATTTAAAATTAATATTTAAAATTAATATGTATAATATAATAAAATGAAACTTATTAAATTGTTAATATTTACAGGCTTATCTCTGTTCAGTAATGCTCAACTCATGGGTGCACAACAAGATCCATCTGGTAATGAATGTTCTCTTGATGGCGGATATTCTTGGTGTGAATATTTAAATGAATGTATCAGGACGTGGGAGACGGAATGTATTTTGCCTGTCCCTAAAGATCCATTAATCACTAATATTGATACTCGGGTAGACTGTACTTCACGACGGGTGTGTCCACCGCCACCACCATGTCCTATGCCTTATATGGGTGATATAAATATGGATTCATGTAGGTTGATAACAAACACAGATGAATGTGGATGTTTTATATCATGTCCATCATATGATTGTACTAATCAAGGTGATTGTAATCAGGATACTGATTGTAATAGTGATCAATTTTGTAGAGATATGGGCTCTCAACCTTATTTATTAGGTGGTCGCAGATTACAACCACGCGAATGTATTGATAAATCAGGAAAAGGTGAATCGTGTGGTGGATATACAATGCCTGAATACCAAACCAGGTGTAAAGATGAATTAGAATGCGTAAATACTATGGGACCTATGGTAGCGGATGCTCCTGGGACATGTGCAGAACCATGTCATCATAATGAAACTAGGGATGATTATGGTAAATGTATTGGCAAAATACCAAGTAATTGTGCTTCATGGTATGACGGTTGTAATACTTGTTCAGTTAATAAAGGTAAGATAGGGGCCTGTACATTAATGTATTGTTTTACACCAAGTGAATCTAAATGTACATCATATTATAAAAAAAATACTTTAAATATAGGTGATATTTGTTATAGATTTTGTGAAGATAATTCACAAGAACATATTGATAGAAAAAAAGAATGTCCTACTAATACTCAATGTATTTCGAATTTTAATAAAAATAGTGTATCTATGATAGCATATGATTCATGTGATGATAGAGCATGGACATGTTCATTACCCATACATTAATTTATTGACAACTTCATCCACTTTTACTCCAGGACAATCGCATATTAAACAAGTTAAAAATTCTTTCTCATCGTCTATTTTCATCTGTTCAACAGACTTTTTAATATCTTCTATTGTAAAACAATTCATAGTTTTACAACAGAATTTAATCCCTTCTTCATTAAATATATCTTTTATTTTATAAATATATTTATCTGGTATATCAATAGATTTCAACCAATCTATTAATTTTTTCTCTTCTAAATTAAACATGTTTTAAAAATAAGATTACGTAAAATCAAATTTATAAGTAATTGTCATAATATTAAAATTTGCCAAATATTTAAGATAACAATTATAACAATAATAAATATGATTCATTCATTAATAATTATACCTGTTTTAGGCATGTGTAAAAATTATGTTAAATATAAAAGAGTATCATTATTATTATTTTTAAGAACACCATTCATATATACAATTTTATATATATATATGAAATATTTTCAATATAAAAATATAGTAAGCAATGTTATTATTAATGAGAGAGTTTTTATGTTTCTTTATAAAATATTCAGATCATTAATTACAGATTCCTATCATAATAAAAAATTAAAGTATATAAAAAAATATCAATTATTATATAACAGTGATAAATGTTTAGAAAAATTAACAGATTAATACCTGTATTTGAAAAATGGGAAATTAGAGATTTCACTAAATTATTTGTGAATAAAGATTTATATAATAAGGTTGAACGGTCAGTATATCCTAAATTAGTAATTAAAAAAAATAATAATATACAAATTCCATATAAATATCAATGGGAAAGCAACGATTTTTACAGAAAGAATGCAAAGTAAATTTGAAATTTGATTTCGAAGTAATTTATTTACATAATAAGAATAAGATGGAATTGGCTGACAAATTACATCGTGATTGGTTTCGCGCCGGACAACTTAAAGATAGGGAAGCTGTTGGTCCAGCAATAGATAAATGTATCAAGGATATAAAAGATAATGGACCTGCTTATCTGGACATACTTTCTAAGTGTAATTGCTGTGAGCGTCATCAAACAGATAGACCCAGTAACATTAACGAACTCAAGGAATACCCAAACAAAGGTGGATCTAGTGTTGATAAGCATATGAATATGTGGGCGGATGGTATTTGTCAGTGCATATGTCGGCACTATTGTCGCAGGATTGTTCTCTGGAGGTCACAAGATTCTCAATCATCCTCCAAGTGACACTCACCCGCCTTACATCTTGCCCATATATGAAGTATCATAATCATTATAAAGAAACCAAACATCCACCCTGGCATTAAATTTTTTTTTATATATTCATTATAACCGCCACCAATGTCATCATAAACATATGATATAGAAAATAACCCTATTCCTAATAATTCAGGGATGACAATAAAACATATCCAAAATAATATGAGATGATATAATTTCTCACAGGAATATTTCATTAATTCATTAAGACTTGAGATGATAGGTGTAATATTGCGTTGTATTGAATTAAATAGAAGACATATTAATTCTTTCAAACTTAATATAAAAGTAATAAAATGTTGATGAATTGAGTTGAATATATTACATATATCATTATAAATAATTTTAGGATAATTTTTATGTTCTTTCATATGAATATTTCTTTTACAATGAGGACATTTACTTTTATTTGTATTATAAATACTATTATTCCATTCTTTAAGACATGATTTATGTATTACAGCATTACATTTACAAAATTTATGAGAGCAATTCTCCATACATATAATACATTTTTCTTGATCCAATAATTTATTTTTGGTGAAAACCATTTAAAAAACAATATTTATTTAAATTAATATTAATCAAATTTAATAAATTAATTACACCTTTCTCTCTAAATTACGAATACGGTTTTCTAATTCATTTATTTTCAAATCCTGGATAACACTTACTTTTGCTCCATGGTTGAACGCCGTATTCGTAGTTCTTCTTTCTTCTGCTCGTGCCTTCTTGTATAAACAGATCAAACATAGAATAAATAGCGAAAATCCACCCACAATTTGTAATACATTATATATAATGGATAGATGATGTTCTTCACTCATTCTTTTTCAAAATTTTCAATATTTAAATCAAATTTGATTTTAACTTTAATAAATTTATTTAATATAAATATGGATCATGTTCCTGAATTTTGGAGAGAATTGAAATTAGAGTTTAAGGACAATATTAAAAAGAAAGAATTAAGGAAATCATTGATTGAAGAAGAAAAAGAACAAGAACAAAATAAAATTAAAACTGAAATAGCAAACCATCCTGGTAAAAAAAACAAAAAAGTAAATATTGTTTTATCACATTGTATTATTTCTTAAAGAAATATACAAGATATAAATTTGATCAATTAATTTATTTTATACAAATTAATATGAAAAAGAGTGTATCATTTAATGAAAAAATGAATGAAATAATGAAGTATGAAAAGGAACAAATAATTCATTTAGAGGATTATCTTGAAACTATTAACAAATATTTTCAAGTAGATATAAAAAAAGATGATTATGAATATATAATTCTTAAAAATGGAAAGAAAATCAAAAAGAAAGTGAACTAATCTTCTGATAGGTCCGCCAATAAATTATTAAATATTTTTTCTGTTTTTTTTAAATAATTTTCATAAACAATTAATGATTTAACTAAATTCAAATCATTATCATCCATCGCTTGACTTATACTTTTTTCACTGTATTTAACATAATCAGGTATCTTTCTCATTGCATCGATATATTTTAGTAATTCTTCCATATTATAAATATGTGATGATTTTTAATTCAATTCAACCATATTTCAAATTTAATTAGAGTATGCTAGACCACCCATACCAGACATGATTCTTAAAACATTATAATTCACACCATAAACATTTAATCTATAGTTAGAATCATCTCCTGTACTGTCATTAATAACTTTTAATGATAATTCAGCATTATCTAATCTTGAAAAATTACATGTCCCTGAAGGTTGATGTTCTTCTGGATTTAAAGCAAATGAATACATATAAATATGTTTAGTAGGTATTTTATGACCTGCTTGTCTTGGTTGACATAATCTAAAATAACTGGCATCTCTTTCTTTAAATCTAGTATGTCCATTTAATTTTATAGTCGCTTTAGTAAATCCTTCATATGAATCTTGTCCACCTATAGTTTCTTTGAAGGCATTGTTGTCGACCGCGTCTATTTTAGCATTATAATTAAAATAATCATTTAGATGTGAATCAGGTGAGGTAGCGTTGATGGACGCTTCTGAATCTATTATAGTTGCCGATTTTTCAAACAGATTAAAAGGCATAACCCATATAATTTCTTTAATTGGGTGATTAAATCTTAATCTTAGATTAGTTTTTGCAACATTTGTTGTATATTGTAATTGTTCTATTAAATATTCGTGAGATACTTGGGCAAATCTGCGTCTTTCATCTGTATCTAAATAAATATAATCAACATATAATACAGCCGCTATTATATGTTTGGTGACTGTGTCCACGATATTGGTTCCGTCTGAATTTAATAAAGCATATATACTTCTAAATTTAATGTTAAGTTTAACTTCGTGATATTGTAATGCGATCAGAGGTAATGCTAGACCAACATTTCTACAAAACCAGAATTGAAATGGTATGTATAATTTAAGTGTATCGTCAGCAGTCAAATTTCCCGACCTTAAATAAGCATTTTTGGCAGCATGTTTATTTAATCCTATCCAATCAGATTCTTCATGATCAGTTAATTCATTATATATATCCAACCATTGTGCTGTATGTTTATCCATTCTTTGTCCTCCTATTTCTATATCACATTCCTCTATTAAAGCGTGTCCTGTATTATTTGTCCAATTAATATATGAGGGATTACCGGCGGTGATGGTATCTGCTCCATAAGTTAATTTACATTCTAACCACATTTTATGTATTAAATCTCCATTTCTTGAAATTAATACACTTTTAGTACCACCCTGATACAATTTTGATGTATCACCATCAAAGTGTTGTTGAATAGCTTCTATAGAAAAGTTTGTGTGTCTTCTATAGACAACTTTAAAAAAAGTAATTTGTGGATTACCAGTCAAATATATATCTTGAGCACCATATGCTACTAATTGCATTAATCCTCCACCCATTATTTAATATATATTATAAATATATAAAAAAGTATAAACATATAACAAGTTCGTTAAATATTTTTTTTATATTTATATAGTATAAAATATGTCTGAAACTGGATGTTTAAAAGATGGACACTTTAATAATTTAGAGGTTGATGGAGAAGCGAATGGTGGCAACTATGTATTTAATGGATATTCGCGATCGTCGTCGTTACCACCCGTGTCGTTATTACACTCTTCGTACCCAGGTGGAACGACGTACGCACATGGCGGTTCGATTATCAATGACATTGACTCGACCACCAATTCCGGACACAATTGGGATAATTGTGAAAAACTATTCCAATGGTTATCAGTAAGAGATATCCTTACTGATGCTGAAGCAGAAAATTTATATGGCCAGACTGCAGGAACCGTAAAAAAATCAACCATAGCTGATGCGGCGGCGGACGCTGCAAACACTACCGCATTTGATAATACCCTGGGGATACAATATCTAACAGGCACATGGGGCGATGCAACAACATCGGATATTGGTGCCATGAATCCACGTGCCGCTATGGCTGACAATGCTCAAACTTTAGTAGTATTTGGTAGTGATGTTGTATCGACGGGAGAAGGGGTACTTAAATTAAAGATCGACGGTACCGGTACCGACAAAATTGATACGTCGCAGTCCTTTATCGCCTTTTCGGGATTACCAGGTACGCCGGCCCAGTGGACAATTACGGTGGGGAGTGGCAATGATAACGTCGTCGACATCGTATTAAAACCTCAGTCTGGCACTGTAATAGAAAAAGGTTCATTTATCTATTTAGAGAACACAGGCGCCGACCTGGTTGCGGTTAGAGGTTATTTGAAAATTTCAGGGGCAACGCTCACTTCTGCCACATGCTAAACTTATTATATTGTTTTAAAAATAACTAAAAGAAAAAAAACATAAAAGAAAAAAAATAAACAATTAAATAATATAAATATATATAGATGAAATTGAATAAATGGTATAATTTTTTATTAACTATACTTTTTTGGATATTCACTTGGGAAACTTATAATGCTTTAATTGATAAATATAATTTAACTGAAAATCAACAAATATTATTAAATTTCGGTATGTTATCTATAGTTATCATATTAATATCTAACTCTGAAAACTTTTTTAATTGATTTAAAAATAAATCAATATTTTATTATATAATTATGTTCTTTAATCAGCAATCTATGAATCAAAATATAGATAATGAATCTTTTTATAAATTATTAGGTGTAAATAAAAATGCCTCTAGTAAAGACATTAAAAAAGCATATCATAAATTAGCGATGAAATATCACCCAGATAAAGGTGGTGATCCAGATAAATTTAAAGAAATATCTAAAGCATTCGAAACTTTATCCGATGATACAAAAAGAAGAAATTATGATCAATTTGGTGAATCAGACGGAAATGGTCCAAATCCTAATGATATGTTTAGTCAAATGTTTAGTGGAGGACCTATGAGTAATAATAATAAAAAAGGTAAAAATGTTAATAAAGATGTCCAAGTAGCATTAAAAGATATATTTAATGGAAAAAATATGAATATTACAATTACTAGAAAATCTATAGATACAGATAATATTTCTACATGTGTTCCATGTAAAGGGAGAGGTATGGTTATGCAAACTATGAGAATGGGTCCTATGATCCAACAAATTCAGCAACCATGTAATACTTGTGGGGGTCAAGGGAAACAATTTAAAGTAAATAATGTTTCTGAAAATATTAGAGTAACTATACCAAAAGGAGTTCCAAATAATCATAAAATAGAAATATTTGACAAAGGAGATGATGTATTAGACGGTGATCCGGGTGATTTACATATTATTGTGAAAGTATTAGAAGATGAATATTTTATTAGAAAAGGAAATGATTTATTCATAAATAAAGATATATCTTTGATTGAAGCATTAAATGGATTTAATATGATTATTAAACATTTTGATAGAGATATTTTAATGAAATCTAATAATGTAATTAAACCAAATAATTATGATTTAAATTCAGATAATAAATATGAATGGGTAAATATGATTTGTTCATTAACATTAGAGCCATATGCTAAAGCACAAATAAATGATGAACAAGAAATTAAGAAGGTAATTGAACAAGGACAGCTTAAAAATGAAAATATTACAGGATTTATTATAAAAGATCAAGAAACATATTTTTATAAAGAATCCTTAGATACTTTATTAAAAAATAAAAAAGGAGGAAATGGTGTATTTTATTATAAAAATATAGTAAATAATTTAGTACATTGTATTGAAGAAGAAGGATTACCTGATTTTAATAATCCTATGGTTAAAGGAGATTTATATATAACATTTAATATTATATTCCCAGATAAAATTAATATAGATAATCAATTATTAATTAATAGTGGATTTAATGTACCAATTCATGAAAAAATAGATGAAATAGATACTGAATTAGAAGTATATGAATTAACTGAAAAAAATCCAAATATTTCATATGAAAAATATAAAGAAGTTTTACAAGAAAACGAAGAACAACAAGAAGAAAATAATCCAGGAATGCAGCAACAACAATGTGCTCAACAATAATTTAATTATTTCTTGCATTCCAATAATCGTCGCCATAACTTACATATAATTCTTCACCATTTTTTATATCTCTTGATGCTGTATATATCATATTTTCAGGATCTTGATTATGTTGAACATTGTATTCATTATAATGATTATACATACTACACATACCAAATACTATAACTTCTTGATCCTTTATAAATTTACTATTAAAAGTATAATCTTTTATTTTACTATTCTCAAAATTCTTTTTATAATCTGTAATCAAAGGACATACTTCGATTATTTCACCTTGTTTAAAATCCTTATTAGCGAATACACCTCTTCCTGAATTAGGTATTAAAGATTTTTTTATAGATATTTTATCTGTGTATGAAATATTATTATTATTAATAGTATGGTCTTTTTTATTCATGATAAAATATATTATAATTAATATAAAAACTATACCTGCTGCAGCAATATAAAGGTAATATGTATTAAGATTATCTAAATTAAATTCGTCCATTTATATTTATATAAATATAAATTAATTTCGTAATAAATATATTATATAAATATTATATATATATAAATGGACGGGATTTATAATAATACTGGATATAGAAATACAAGAAATCGCAAACAGATTTTAATATTGGATGTTTTAGATGTTTTAGAAGGTACTGTTTTGGGAAGTGCTTCTGAATTTAATATACCGTTATTCGAACCATTAATTATTGATAAGAAATCGGAAGTGTATTTAGATAATTTCGTAACTTTTAATAGTAATATATCACATGTATCGGATAATACAGCATTTGTTTTAAAAATTAATGAATTTAATATTGCCTCCAACGTTGCATCAAGTAATAATAATGCTCATATATATAATTCAATAATTATTCCAAATGAACATAATTCAGCCTCTGGAAATAACAGCGCAGTTTTACATAAAGCAAAGAAATTTAATTATATTTGTGATATTAATCCAGGAAAAATAGGGCGTATATCAGGAACGATTACTAATTTGGCTGGCAACAGTATGTTTCATGGCGGAAATGTTTTATTCACACACACATATATTTTGACCGGGATTGATAACACTACCTATTCAGGGATTGGCAACTCGCTGCCATTTCCACTTCTGTCGACTGACGAGTTTGTCTCGCTGTCAAATATGAGGGAAAAGGACCTGAACTCAGATGGCTCTGGCGTGGGAATTGCGTCAAACACAATTAAAGGCGGATTTCTGGTACTTCATGAGGATACAACATCGGTAATATATTTTAGTACTAATAAAGAACTGGGCGGGATCTTAGATCCCGGTCAAAATATCGTATTCCAGCTGGATCGCCCCAAGATAAACAACGCATACCCAGAACTCCGAATAGGGATTGAATCGACAAATTTGCACTTCCATGATGCCGGTCATGGAAGATTCATTGCTGAATTTTCAATTAATTCGGTAGAATAAATCATATTTTAAATATTAATACAGCAAGTTAATTCAATCTTTACGTATATCCGCCAGAGCCGCCGATTGGCCACCAGTGTTTTTGTTTTGTATTTTGTTGTAGATGGATGGTCACATTCATATCGCCGTAGTTGGCCGACGCATTATCCGCCGTTAGAGAAAAAGCTAATATAGCGCCGCTGGTCCATTTTACCTCTTCCGCGTGATTTGGTCCGAAGTCAAACTTGTACAAATAATCATCGGGTGAATTATTTAGGTTCGCTGAGATCTCAGCAACTGGTGCGACTGGAGGTGACTCCGTGCCGGTGGGCGCCATATGAAAACCCATGGTAACATTCCCTAGATGAGTATATTCGGTCCTTATTCCTATCGAGACCAGGTTCCCGGAATAAAGTGGGACGTATGCTAAGTATTCATTATGACCTCCCGTCGAGGGCCATCCGCCGTTGTAGGGACCAGGATTTAGCGGTATGAACACTCTTACACCTGGATTCTGAATGCGCAAACTGGTGTGCAAAAAGACATCTGTGGGTCCTTCCTTTTTTTCACCTTTTTGTACAATTTTTAACGTATCCGACATATAATATTATATTTAGAAAAAAAAAAATTAATTTAATCTTTTAAATGGTCCGCCTTCATATGGGACTGAATAATATCCGCAAAATTTATAGTAATTATTATCGGTTTCATTGTTAGTATTATCGTCTTGTGTATCATAATTTCTATCAGCTATAGCAGGATCTTTAATCATATTTCCTGAAGCATCTATTCTTCGCACATGTTCTTTACCTGGTTTATGTGACCAATATCCATCATCATCTTGTCTGTAAAAATGATAATCTTGTTCATCCCCTGTATCATCTATAACTAAAGCAATTTTATAATGATTACATGGAGGTTTATAATCTTTCGTAACTTGAATAATATTATATGTATTATAATCTTGTTTTAATTTATTTAATATTTCATCACAATCATATGAATTAAATTTCCCTATAGATAATTCACCAGGTTGTAATTTTTTATCAGCATTAACTTCATATCTATCAAAAGCATATGAATAACAATTTGTATAATCACGAGTATTAGAATCTAAATTATTCCAATAATTGGGTCTATATTGTGGTTTTTTACATAAATTTAGATTATTATTACTATTATTATTATTACTATTGTTATTATTATTATTACTATTATTATTATTACTATTGTTATTATTATTATTATTAATATTGTTTCTATTTATTAAATAATCAGATTGATGATTATTAAAATGTAATAAATGTTCTAAACCGAGAATTAGTTTTTCCATATATTTATATTATAATAAAATTTGATTTAAAAAAATAATTATATTATATATAATTATGAAAATAACTGATAAAATTAATAATTCCAGATATACTTTCAAAAAAATTCTGAGTGATGAATGGGATACGACAGTTATATCTGATTATTCTCCATTAGAAATAAGTAAAATATATAATGATCCTAATATAAGTAATCCATACATTAAAACTTATCTATCTGGTTTTGTATGTAATATTAAATTGCAACATAAACTTATTAGTAATTATAATTTACATATAATTTACTATAATTTTCCTGAATCATCACTTAATGTATCTAAACAAAAAGTAACTAAATCAATAGCAGATAAAATAAAAAAATTATATGAAAATGAATATTTAAATTCGAATGATAGTATTATGGCTATTATTAATGAACCCGTATCAGAATCTATACAAAAATATATAGATAATTTAAATATTGAATTTCAAAATGATCTAGAAATTAATGGATTAAATAGTGATATTTTAGAGGAATTTAGTAAACTAAATTTAACACTAAATCATGATTATAATTTAAAACATTTTAAAAATGTTCATATTCTTGATATTGATTCTGTTACAAATAATTTATTAGAACATAAATTAGTTCCAAAACATACCCCCATAAGAAATAAAGGAGAAATAAACAAAATATTGGATGATTGTAATGCTAATATTTCACAACTTCCTATTATATTAAAAAATGATATTATATCAAAATTAATTAGATTATCACCTGGTGATATATGTAAAATTAAAAGGATTGATGATAAATGTGGTGAATATAATTTCTACCGGGTATGTAAGTAATTATTATATATATTCGTCGCGGACATCGTGGAAGTTACAAATTATCACTATCGGACGCAGGCATTCCTTTATATGTAGCCTCTTGGATTCCACGGGTATATTTTTGATAATCTGAACCAGATATCCTATAATCATATATTTCACTATCTGGGTCTCTTTCTAATAGTACATCTTTTTTATAAAATAATTTACTCAAATCTTTAACTTGGTTATTATCAAATGATGGTATTATGTTACAATTATATTTATTTTGATTTACATATCCTAAAGTAAATAAAAATAATCCTGTCATTAATAATATAAACTTTAGTTCCATATTTATATTATAATATTTTATTTAAAAATCATTTTCAGTTGTTTCATCATTTTCTTCTTGGTCATATAAATATTGGTCATATCCAGTATCTTCTGTTATAGTTGTTTGTTGTGCAAAACTTTCATCAGTTATACCACCTGCTATACCATCATCTACACTCATTAATATCTCTTTTAGATAATCTGATTTTTCATTTATAGCAGTATCTTCCCATTCAGTACTCATGGCAAATTTAGCATTCTCTTTTTCAGATTCTTTATATAAAGTACCTTGACCTATATCATTCTTTAGATCATTCTGTAATTTTTGTTCTTTTGACATATTAGTAATTTTATTTAAATAGTTTTGCTTTTCCCTTGATGTTTGTTTCATAATTGATTTATTCAACATATCATTATTAATATATATCCAATTTATATCATAATATTTTTCATATAAATTCATAATTAAATCCAATAAAAATCTTGATAAACAAATAAATTTATCTTTATCGGATTCTATTTCAAATAACCCTGTTATATATTCGGTTATTTTATTTATTATAAATACAAATACAAATCTATTTATTTTTAATAATAATTCAGAATCTAATATATTATTTTGTGCTCCTCTTAATTTAACTAAATTTATATTATATTTATTTATATGATTATATAATCCTTCAAAATATTCCATATTCTCTTCATCTTTATATTGTTTAAATCCGTTATATTTAATATTTTCATCCAAATCTTTTTTATTTCTTTTAAAAAATAAATCATCATGTAATAAAAATTCATTAATATTAATATATTTATTGAATTCTTCTACATTTGTATCTGTCAATTTATATATATTTTTTCTTATATCAGTATAATTATTATATTTATTTTTAAGACGAGATATTGTAAAATAAATATCATCTATAAATCTTTTATATATATACCCATCATCTATATCTTCCGTTAATTTTTCTAATAATATAGAAGAATGTTCTATATTATGTAAATTAGTTATCTTCATATCTTTTAATCTTTTAATTTGTAATGGATTAAATTTAGTAATATATTCATCATCTTTTAAAATTGTATTAAATAATCCGTTTACAGCTTCGAAATATTCTTTTTCTTTAATTTTCATAGAAGGTATTAAATCATCTATTTGATTTGATATATGTTCATCATCTATCACTTCATTTTTCTTTTTTTTATCTTTTATATAATTAATTATCGTAAAAATTTGTTCAAATATTTTATCATCATCATTTTCTAAATAATTATTTTCTTCAAACAATTTCAATAATCTATTCTCGATATTTGTATTAAAATTTAAATATTCATAAATTTCATCATTTGTATATTTTTCTGTAAATTTAATATAATTTAACGGATCGAAATTTAATTTATTTTTATTACTTAAATAACCCATTATTAATTTAAAATTTTCATTTGATTTAGGTATTTCTGTCTTTTTACAGGAAGATAAATTTTCTTTTAATTCTACATTATAATCTACTAAATAATAATTTAAAACATTTTCATTTAATAAATTTTCAATTAAATTACCATCTTTATCTAAACAATAATTATTAAATAATTTTTCTATAAATTCAGTATTATTTTCAATTAATTCCTCATATGGTAAATCAACAAATATTACTGCCGGATTATATTTATAAAAACTTGTCACTGCACAATTTAATAATAAATATTCCGTATTATTTAAATTAATATGTTTGAATTTAGTAATATTATCTTTATCATTCGTTTTAGATATTTCATATCTTGTTATATCTCCTATTATAAATTTCTTTAAATCATTATAATCTATTTTAGTAAATTTATTATTATTATAATGAGATTTTGTCAATAATTCTGTGATTTTATCATCATTCATATCATTCAAGAATTTTTTTGCTAATAAATTTAATATAGGGAATACTGTTGATTTATTATATAATTTTAATGCATACATATATAATCTTTTATATGATGGATTACTCATAATATCCGATATTGGTAATTTTAATTCAACATATTTAGGTTCAATTTTATTTATATCTTTTAATAATGATATATTTTCTAATGAATCATTATTCATAAAATATTCCTTAAATTCTTCATCTTTGGATGATATATAATTATTTATATCTAAAACCAATTTATTATCATATAAAGGTTTATAATTAGGCCATGATTCTTTTGTATATATACCACCATATCCTTTATTCAAAGCAAAATATTTATTAATTTTACTATATAAATTAAATTGTGGAGACATCAAATATCTTATTGTTTTTATAAATTGATTATTAAAATGTAATTTATCTAATGATTCAGTATGTTCTAATTCTCCCCCCACGTCCTCTAAAATTTCGTCTAATTTAATTTCTATATATTGTATCATTTTTTTGTTTATACTTTGATCATCATTCGATATATTTAAATTTTTCCAGCTTTCTTCTTCATCATAAATCAAAACATTATACATATCATTTAAATTCATTTTGTATGTATCATCTGATATTTGAACATGTATAAATATTAAAAACGATATTGATAATAATTCATTTATTTTTTTTAAATATTTTGAAAATTTTATACCATATCTTTTACGTTTTTTAATATTCTTTTTATTTTCAGATAATACTGATTTATCTTTTGATTTTTTAATAATAGGATATTTTTCTAAAATAAATTTAGTATAATTACATGTTCCAATATAATTAGTTTCATCATATCTATAATTTATAAATTTCTCATCATCTATTATATCAACTATCGTCGCTATACTTTCCAAATCTTTTGGATATAATTTAATATTAAATATTTTTGTAATATTTTTTATTTTATCTTTAATTTCTTTTTTATCTTCCGATATATCTGATATTTCTTCATCAACCATTAATTCATTCATTTGTATAACTTGTCCATCACTGTATCCCATGAATGTTGAGAAATCAACACTATCTATAAAATGACCACATATTTTACAACATACATTTCCATCTTCAGATTCAGGACAAAATATTGATTTTAACGTATCATAATATTCAGGATGTTTATCTATCTTACTCGAATAATAATAATGTTTACATAATACCTTCTCATTCGTTTTAGTAGAATATAACCAATTATTATCTTCTAAACTACTATTAGATTCTCTACAATATATTTTCATAAATTTCGTTAATAAATTATTTTTAATAACTATATTTCTATTTTTAAAAATATATTCTAATGATAATTTAATTTTATCAGTAATATCTAATTCTTTAGTTATTAATTTAATTTTTTTCAAAGCTTTTGGTTTTAATAATTTTTTATATTGTTTTTCATAATCACTTATATTTTTCTTTATTAATTCAATCACACTATTTTTATCTTCATATAATAAATCATTTATCGAAATATTGTATAATATTAATAATTTTTCAAAATCATTAATATTGTATATATTTTTCAATAAATTTTTGGGTACACTATCTAGTATTGATTTATTTGTTGGTAATGTCTTATTTAATAATTCTGATAATTGTTCTAAATTTATATTTTCTTGTAAATCAAACATATATCCCAATAGATTATTGGTATATTCACCTTTGACTGTTGCTAAATTAATTTTTTTATAAATCATTTCATTGTTTTTAAAATTATGACTGAATGATTTAATAGAATATGCACTATTAAATAATAATATGTTTTCATGTAAATTAAAATGATTATTTTTTAAAGATATATTAAATCCATATTTAATTAAATTTTCAGGTAAAAATAATAAACCAATTATATTTAAAATATCTTTATCTATATATATATCTTTTTCGTCGTCATTTAAAACAAATATATCATTCCTCGCCCTCAATAAATCTATAATATATTGTTTATCATTCACACCATTACATAAATGTGTATCATCTAAACAATCTCTAATTATATTACCGCTATAATTCAATAGAAACCCTGATTTATCATTATCAGTTATATATGAATTATATTTAACATTGAATAATATATTTAGATCTTTTAAATATCCTGCAGCATCATCATTCATTAATGTATATTTTTCAACTAATTCTTCTTCTGTGGTTGATACTAGAGTATCCTCTTTCTCAACAAATATATCATCATCACCTTGATATATTTTTTTCTTTAATGCTACTATCGGTATAATAAATTTAGGTAACTCAAAATCATTATTTATCATATTTTTAACAAATGGTAATACATCTGTTCTATCTATTTCTGAAATTGATTTATTTTCTTTTATTAATTCAAAAAATGAATAAGCCATTTCAGTTATTTTTTTAATCAAAACTTCATCATCATAAATATTATATAAATTTATTATTTCAGAAATAAAATCTTCCTTTATTTCATATTCATTATATTTTTTTAATTGTTCTTCAACTACTTCTAAATCTAATTCAATATCTTTTTCTTTAAATATATCTTTCTCATCTAATAATTTTTCTAATTCAACGTCTTTAATTTTAATAAAATCATGGATTTTGGAACCATCTGCAACTGATAACATATTTCCATCCTCATCTAATAATATTTTTAATAATCCGTCATCTTTATTTTTTAATATAATAAATTCTTTATTAATTTGAAGAATATTACCAAGGAAATCCTTATATTTATCATTTTGAAAATATATAAGCAGAATTTTTTGGTTTAATAAATCTTCTGATACCACATTAATTTCAGGTATTTCTTCTCCACCTACTTCTTCACTACCTTCTTCATCTTGTTTAAAATCCAGATCAGCTTCTTCATCTTCATATATAGGTAATATTGGAACACTCGATAATTCATCCTCTCCTTCATCCTTTCCCGCCTCTTCATCCTTTTCCACCTCTTCATCATCTTCTTCTCCAGATTCATTCATTTGTACTTCATCTACAACTTCATCTTCTGAATTTGAATCTTCTTCTATATCCAATATCGGGTTATCAACATCGCTCATATTAATATACAATATATCTTTTTTTTTTTTAATACTTAAAATTAAAACTTTAAATTATTGTAAATAATAATAATAATAATGGATATCCAGCAATTTATAAATGAGAATAATGATTATCTTGTTAAATTTAGAGAAATGGGTTTGAATACTAGAAAATATAATGAATTAGGTTTCATTTTAGTTAAATATAAACATGATACGGACTTTAATGGATTTAATAAATTATTTAAATCAATTATTATTAATCAAGAAACTAATAAGGTTATCTGTGTATCTCCTATGAAATCAATGAAAGTAGAACACCAAATATTATTCCATAATAATGTGGATATAAGTTTATTACATGATGGTACTATGATAAATGCTTTTTACCATAATAATGAATGGATCCTATCTACTAGGTCATTCATCGGTGCAAAGAATTACTGGAATAAAGATTCAAAAAAATCTTTTAAAACTATGTTCAATGAATATTTTAATCAATATGAAGAATTAAATAAATCACATTCATATTCATTCGTATTACAACATAAAGATAATTTAAATGTATCACCCATTAAAGAAAATAAAGTTATTTTAGTTGAAGAATATTCATATGATAATGATACAATCACTAAACTAAATTTAAATGATTCATCTTATTCATTTAATGTTAATAAATCATATGAAAATTATCATGAATTAAGTAAATGTGAGAATTTAGATAAATATGATAAAGGATATAATATTTTCCTAGATGATATTAGATATGCTATGATTACTGATGATTATAATTATTTATTTAATTTAAAACCAAATCATAATAATAAATTATTTACATTCCTAACTCTATATAAACAAAGAAATCTAAATGAATATTGTAAATATTTTCCGGACGATAAAGAAATATTTGACAAATATAAAAACAAATATGAAATTATGAGAAATGAATTATATAGTAATTATTGTGAACATTTTATTAAAAAAAGTATTGTCACGAAGGATGTCCCATATCAACTAAAACCATTGATTTTTGAATTACATGATATTTATAAATCAGCAGGACAAAAAATAAATATGAAATTAATTAATGATTTTTTACACAATACAAATATTAAAAGATTAACATTTATTCTGAATTATTATTAAAATAAATCATTAATTAAAAAAAATAAAATCTATGCCATATTATAAAAATGAAAACCGATCAAATAATGTGTTGCTTTGTTGCTTTACTTTTGGGTATGCTTTTAGCTAATATGCTTAAATCTGTTTGTGGATGTAATGTTGAGGGGCAAAGCGAGGACGTGGAACCTATCACTACGGGCACCTGCGCGGGATCCTCGCGGTGATGATTATTAATTAATTAAATACCATTACTAGATTCTATAATCTGTCTATAAATTTCTATTAATTCACCACAACAATCTTTGAATACTTGTACAACTTTACCTGTTTTTTCTTTTTCATTTAAATCTTCTGAATTATTCATTGATAATGTGAATAATATTCTATCTTCTAATGGATGTGTGCGTTTATATCCGCACAAACTTAATACAGAACCATCTTTAATCATTTTACCAGATATATGTGCTTGAATTATAGATCCTAAAGTATCGTCAAATCCATGAAATATATTATTATTTTCAATCACACATGGCATTTCAACTAACATATTAATTACATTATTTTTATTATCACCATTATATTTCATTTTAATTAAATTAGTTTCTTCCGTATCATCTACCAATCTATCTAATTCATCTTTAAATCCTTCGATTGATTCTATAATAATTTCATTTGCTCTAATAAATAAATCTTTTTCAGATAAATGATGTTGTGATTCTATTGTAAAATTATACCAATATGCTTCACCTAGATTATCTCTATGATAATATCTTTGACCTTCTCTAATTATAAATTCTTTTTTATATTTTTCAGGATCACCTACTTCTTTTCCTGTTAGTTTAAGTTTATCTTGAATTACTTTTTTCAATAATTCTTCATCTGTTTTATAAGAATATGTAGAACATGATACACCTTGCCAACGAGCATCTTCTTTTGCTATTGAAATAGAGGGTGAACCATACAAAACTAATTCTTGAACATTTTCTTCAGAATTTGTAGATTTCATTTCTGTAATTATAGAGTAATATTTACTTAGAAATGGTCTAAAAATTTTTTGTTTAATTTTATCAGGAACCTGTTTAGTTAAATCGTAATTATTTTTATCGATTACATTAATTAATCCATTCATATAATTAGCACTTCCCATTACAGATTGTTTCAATTCATATATTTCAAAATTATTAGCTGTAATTATTGAGACTGGATTTAAATTATCATGTTTAATATTCATTATGAATAAATATTGTAAAGGATTGTCTGTAGGTAATTTAGGATCTAAATATAGTGGTATTAATCCAATTCTATCTAATATAAATTCATTGTGTAATGATGTATTATTTGTTTCGATTGTGATATCTGAATTTTCATAAGTGGTCCTAAAAGCATAAGTTTCTATAGATGATAATAAAGTTCTACGGATCGCATTTACTATAGTTTTATCAAAACCATATGATTGATTACCTTTAATCTCAAAATTCAATCTATTATCTGTAGAAGTATCACTTTTAGTAATATCGCAAGTAAATCCAGACATTTATATAATATAATTATATATTTTTATATATTTTTCAAATTTATGTTTATTAATATTATTTAAAATATTTATTAAGAAATAAATGGATATTTATATAAGCAAAAAATGTCCTCATTGTAAAAATTTATTGATTGTTTTTTATAATAATAAATATCTTATTCAATATTTCAATATTATAGATGTTGAGTCTAACCAAATACCTAATTTTATTACATCGGTCCCTACATTAGTTTATAATGAGGAATTATATTTTGATGATAGAATGTATAATTTAATTGATAGTGTTAATCAACATCATATAAAACAAAATGGTGGACCACAGGGACAACAACCTAATATGGGACAACAACCTAATATGGGACAACAACAACCTAATATGGGACAACAACAACCTAATATGGGACAACAACAACCTAATATGGGACAACAACAACCTAATATGGGACAACAACAATCTAATAATATGGGTCCTCCGTTAGGAACACAATCACTAGGACAAAATATGGATGGCATGAGAACACCTGATTTAAATGCGCCTTCTCAACCCAACATGCAACAACCTGATATGCAGCAAAAATCAGATGATCCCACGAAACAACTTGATAAACCCAAAGAAGATGGCGAAATAGAAGGTGTATGTTGGGGTGAAGATTGTTCATACGAAAATATTAGTGATGATAAAGGTAATAACAATTTGATGCAACAATATTGTTTTTTAGATGATGGATATAGTTCTGAAAAACCTACAGGTCAAAATAATTCTTCGTCTGGGGAAAAAGAAGGTCGTTTTGATAATAATGCATATGAACAAATGATGAAAAGTAGAGGGACGTGAATAACTGCGTATATTTTTTATATTTTTTATATTATATTTATTTAATATATATAATGGATTTTAATGATAAAACATTAACTTTATTTAAAGGATTTATGAATGATATTCTTAAGGTTTTTCCTGAACATACTGAATGTATTAATAAAAATTATAGCGATATTTTAAATTCAGATGATTTAATTATTGATGAAAATGATATAATTAAAGAATTTTTAAACATAATTGATAATAATAGTGACAATATTACAAATAAGAATGATGATATATTTTCAGATGATTTTTATTTAATTAAAGAAATATCTATGAAAACTATATGGACTTCAAATATAAGTAATAAAACTAAAGATAATATTTGGAAATATTTACAATCATTTTGTTTAATTAATATTTCAAAAAATTCAAATGATAAAATCAATGAAGTATTAAAATCAATAGAATCTAATGAAAAAATTAAAGACAAAAAATCATTAAAAGATATTAAAAATATCAAAAAAATTAATGAAAATTTAAAAAATACTGCCGAAGAAGAAGATACTTCTAAAGATAATAATTTAAATGATATGGACAATATTCTTAATAATACAAATATTGGTAATTTAGCCAAAGAAATTACAGATGATTTAAAATTGGATGAAATGGGTGAAGACGGACTATCTGATTTTATGAAACCTGAAAATATGATGAATATATTTCAAAAAATTAATACCACTTTAACAGATAAAATTAGTAATAATGAATTAGATGGTAATGCTTTATTAGGTGAAGCATCTAATTTAATGGGTAAAAATGATATGATGAAAGGTATGATGAGTATGTTTGGTAATATGGGTAATCCTGGATCTGGTGATGGAAATATGCCAGATATGAGTAATATGATGAATATGTTTGCAGGTATGAATAACCAATCATCTGAACAATCTCCTTCTCCAGCACAAAATCATCAACAACATCCATCATCAAATAATACAAATGACAATCATGACCCTGGTGTTGTTAGAGAACGGCTAAGAAAGAAGTTAAACAATAAACAATAATTTTTTTATAAATATATATATTATATATATATGAATACTTTTTGGATAAATGATTTATCAATTTTATTTAGTAAAAATCACCTTTTAGAAGTAATACCCTTATCTTCTATGAAATTTAATAACAAATTAAATACTATATTTAGATTATCAATTTATTATTTCATAATTAGTACATTGATTAATAAAAATATAAAAAATATTGTTGTTCCCATTTTTGTCGGTATAGTAACAGTGGTATTATATAATTATTATAGAAAATTCCACAATATTAATGAATCCAATGACAATAATAATATTTCAAGAAATTCAAATAATTTTAATGTAAGTTCGGATAATGATAGTGGTATAGACGGGTGTAAAATGCCTACTAAAGATAATCCATTTATGAATCCTACACCACATGACATATTAACAGGAAACTTAGAAAAATCATGTTATTCATATAATAATAGTGTTATTAGAGATTTAGAAAAAATTAATTATAATAACGATTTATATAAAGATCAGTTTGATATTTTTGATAAAGAAAATGGTAATAGACAATTTTATACAATGCCTGTGAATTCTATTGTTAATGATCAAGGCGCATTTGCTGAATGGTGTTATTCGAGACCGCCTACTTGTAAAGAAGGTAATGGTATTCAGTGTTTTGCTAATTTACCTAGTTCACAGAATGTATCTGGTGGAGGCACTCCCGCAGCCCCTCGCTCCTAACGCTAATTAATAATTACTAATCCCATAAATGAAGTTAATAAAATTAATAATTATATATAAAATAATATATTTTACATATATATATAATGTCAAATCAATATAATAATTTTAATGAGGGAGGATCAGATTTTGATTTACAGTCATGTGGAGATCAGAAGATTGATAAAAAGACTTTTTCATTATTCGGTCAAAGTAATTTAATGTATGACGGTGGTACTACTACCATTGATAATGAACAAAGATTAGGTCCGGGAAGAAGAGAATTAGATAATATGTATGGATGCGAATGCGGATTAGAATCTGCTAGAGATTTACAATTAAGTCAACCAGCTATTAATTTTAATGCGGGTACTGGTTGGATGGGTGAAGGTGGGTGTTTAATCGATAATGATTCAGCACTCAGATCTGACTTATTAACTAATAAAAATTACAGAAATCAATTACCACAAAAATATACAGCAGGATATTTTGGTAAAGGTGCATTTAATGTTGATACTGAATCTATTATTCAAGGTGGTAATTTAACTAGTCACGGTGATAGATCATGTAATGTATTATCAGGTGTCTCTATAGGTAATTATTACACTCCTATGATACCTAGATTATCTAAAGAAGTCCAAAATCCTATCCATATTATTCCAGAAGATAATAGTAAAGGATGGGTTCGTGGCGGATTACCCTCCAGAGATATATTTAAACAAATGGATTATAAACAAAGATGTAATACACCTGGTAATAATAATAATAACAATAATAACAATAATAATAATAATAATAATAATTTTATAAATTCGAATTAAATAATAATATATTAAATGCTGTAAATTAAATATTTATATATAATATAATATGAATAATTTATACTTGGAACATGAGTCAGACCAATTACACCAATTAAATAAAGAATCTATGGGATCTGGGTTATATATGTTGGATGTTGCTAAAAAAATGAATAGTGTAGCATATCCATGGGCACCTACTGTTCGTCTACAAAAAATGGGAGCATCAATCAATAAAAATATGTCTCTGGTTGATACTGAATCTGATTTGAAAAATATTGTTAATGTTAATAGTAATGATCCTAATAAAAAATATAAACCTGACCCAAATAAAAAAGTAGAATATAAAGATTTACCTGATGGATTTTTCCATGAAGAAAGTACATTATTAAATAATCCTCCGTCAGAGTTAAGAGGTGTTGCTAAAAATAGATTTTATCAATTACATAAAGACCCTCAAAAAAATGCATGTGAACCTTTTAAAAGATTAGGTGAAGACACTTATCAAACTATAATAGATAATGAAAAAGATTGTTAAATTATAGTTTATTATTTTTATATTTTTATATATTTATTTTTTTAAAATATTATTATATACATATAATAATATGGAAGCAAGTATTTTATTAGGAATATTGGGAGCGGGTTATTTCTTAAATAATAGTAATAAAACTGACAATAATAATAATAATTCTGATTTACCTACTAGAGAAGAAGCATATGAAACTGACTACTTTCATGATTCAAATAACCAACAAGAACATTCTGCTAGTTTATATGATGAATATAAAACAACCCAAATCCCTGGGGTTAATAATATTAATTTCCAAAATATACAAGATTATTTAAATTCAGAAGATAATGATAATAATGAAGGGAAAGAATATATATATAGTAGCAGTGCTGGTGCTAAAATAGGTAAAACAGATTTTTTAGTAAATGATCAAGGTATTAAAATAGAACCATTCTTTACTAAATCTCCGCCAAATATTAATTTAAATGATAATAGACATTTATCTAGACATCAAGGAGGTAAAGATTACCATATTCAAAAAAAAGAACAAACACCTTTCTTTGAAAAATATAGATCTGAAAATGTTCATGGTCAAAAACCTTATTCAGATGAATTAAAATCACAGATATATGTCTCAAATAAAATGACTAATGTATTACCATTCGAACAAGTACAGGTTTCTCAAATAGACGAAAAAAGTATGAATAATATAGATATAGGAAGACAATACTATGAAAAAAATAATATAGATAATTTAAGAACACTTAATAATCAACAACAAACACATGAAGGTAGGATTTTACCTGGTAAAGGTGAACAAAAAGGTGGGAAAATTGGCCAAGTATTTAAACATACACCTGATGTTGATTATTTTAATTCACCCGATAAATGGTTAACTACTACAGGAGCTTATATTGCTAAATCAGAAAGACCTGAACAAATTGTACCCAATACTAATAGACAATTCTTTAATAAACAAGAATTTGGTATTGCTACTGGTGGTGAACACGAAGCACCTGAGTATAGATCAAAATATGCCGTTTCAAGTAAACAGAATTTCCAAACTGATAGCATGAGAAATGCAGGTGTGACTGTTGACCTATCCAATAATGATACAGTTAAAGATACATACCAAATGTATCCAAATGAAAGAGATGTAACTACTTTAAGAACATATGATAGTAATATTTCTACAGAAGTTAAAGATTTTACATTAGGATTAATGGATGGCGTAAAGAAAACAATTAAGCAAACAACAATTGATTCCCAAAATAATGGCTATATTGGCGGAGGTACAGATTTACCTACTGAAAGATTATATGACGAAATTAAAAAGACCAAAAAACAATTTACATCTTCAGATCAAAATTATATGGGGACAGGCGGAACTGAAGTGGGACAACCTATGGATCATAATAATTATAATAATGCTGAAATGAATGCTACTAAAGAAATAATTGCTCAAGGCAGATATCCTGTTCCGGAAGGTAGCAAATATTATAATAGTAAAGAAACATATAATATTGAAGTTAAAAAGAATGAAGGCGATTATTATAATCATAGACAATCTCATTATGATAGAATGAATCCAGAATATTTAGAAAAAGATACATGCGAATTCACACATTTCAAAGACAAACTTAATGATACTGCTATCGCTGACAGAACAACCGACCCTAATTTATTGGCACCATTTAGAAACAACCCCTATACTCAATCTTTAGAATCATTTGCTTATTAAAAAAATATATATTTATTATATATATAATGGATGAAATATACGTTAAGGCATTTGTATCATTTATCATAGGTGCTTTAGTATATAATTTAATAGATAGTATGAAGTTATGTAATAATTTAGTAGAAGGTCAAGAAGTTACAGGCACTTGTATCGTGAATCAGGGAGCATCCGTACGCGTAAACGAGGCAGTATGCACTACCCGGAACACAGAGGAAACATGCAGACCTCCGTTGGGAGAAGGTGTAGACCATGAATGTATTTGGAAT
>Ga0307998_1000170_pt1 | contig 37977 bp, 29 predicted proteins | sample Davwhametageno37_FD_203147 | JGI IMG/M metagenome (GOLD analysis project Ga0307998, IMG submission 203147) | Marine microbial communities from Davis Island wharf, Antarctic Ocean - #37 | ecosystem: Environmental > Aquatic > Marine > Unclassified | place: Antarctic Ocean: Davis Island wharf... | reverse complement strand
TTTAGTAGAGCCAATTTAGTAGAGCCAATACTGTGAATACAAGCGAACTTAGTACAACAATTCTTAGCTGTATGTTTTTTATGGGTCTAGTGGCCTACATTTCCTACCGCAAAACCAAAGGCGAAGTTGACACTCGGGACGGGTATTTTCTCGCAGGTCGTGGTTTGAGTGCCGTGTTCATTGCCGGTTCTCTGCTACTCACCAATCTCAGTGCTGAACAGCTTATTGGTCTTAATGGCTCGGCTTACGGGTATAACCTTAGCAGTATGGCCTGGGAAGTCACCGCGGCGTTTGCCACTATCTGTATGGCCTTTATCTTTTTACCGCGTTATCTCGCCGGTGCCTTTTCTACATTACCTGAATTTTTAAATGATCGTTTTGATGGCGATGTTCGTCGTCTGACGGTTATTTTGTTTATGCTTGGTTATGGTCTGGTGACTATTCCCTCGGTGCTCTATGCAGGCTCAATTGCCGTGCTGCAGTTATTTGACGTGCCTGAGCTATTTGGTATTTCTTACAGTACGGCGCTGGCCGGAACTATTGTGGCTATTGGTAGCATTGGTGCTGTGTATGCAGTGTTTGGCGGACTTAAGGCAGTGGCAGTATCCGATACATTGAACGGAGTGGGTCTGCTGATTATTGGTATTACTGTGCCAGTTTTGGGTCTGTCTCTGTTAGGTGAGGGAAGTGTGGGGCAGGGTCTACACATTATTACCAATACCAATACCGAGAAGCTTAATGCCATAGGGTCGCCCTCTGACCCAACGCCATTCGCCACAATATTTACCGGCATGATCTTTGCCAATCTTTTTTACTGGTGTACTAATCAATATGTGATTCAACGAACGCTGGGCGCCAAGAATTTGGCGGAGGGACAAAAGGGTGTTCTGTTCTCTGGCTTCTTTAAGGTGCTAGTGCCCTTTATTATGATGCTGCCCGGTGTGATTGCGTTTCATCTTTATGGGGCGGTGGGTTCGGAGTCTGGCCTGGGCTCAATTGATCTGGCTTACCCGCAGCTCATTCGTGATGTGTTACCGGTGTATGCCATGGGCTTTTTCTTGGCAGTCTTGCTGGGGGCTGTATTTAGCTCGTTTAACTCATTGTTAAATAGTGCGGCTACCTTGTTCTGTCTGGATGTTTACGTGCCTTACAAAGAGCGGCAGGGGCTGCAAGTGACTGATGGCCAGGTGGTAAAAATGGCTAAGCGCGCGTCTATTATAATCGCGCTGTTCTCTTTTGTAGTGGCCCCTTTACTGCAGTTTGCGCCAGATGGACTGTGGCAAATTATTCGGGTGTTTACCGGATTCTATAATATTCCGGTGATTGCCATTGTGATGGTGGGGCTATTTACACGGCATGTGCCGGCTCTTGGTCCTAAGCTGGTGATTGGTTTTCATGTGACGGCCTATGGCCTGCTAAAGTTTGCGTTTGACGATGTGGTGACCATTCACTTTTTACATCTGTATGCCATTCTCTTTGTGGTTGAGGTGGGCATTATGCTACTGGTGGGCAAGCTCTATCCGCGTGATGAGGCCTGGAGCTACAACACAAGCCATAAAGTGGATATGCAGCCCTGGGGTTTTGCTAAACCCTGTGCGATAACGTTAATATCCTGTGTGATTGGGCTTTACCTGCTGTTCTCGCCCATTGGTTTAGTGGGCGGCATTACTGGGCTATTTTGGATATTGCTCGCCGCTTTGTTGGTGGCGAATATGATTGCTTGGTCGTCCGCTTACAAATCAAGTTACGCCACTCAATAACTTCGATAGTAAATAAATAGACATTACATAAGTAGGCAGTAAATAAACAGACAGTAAATAGAGAATCCAGAGTGAACAAAGCTAGATTACGATTTTTTGAAAATTCCCCCAGCCAGCAGCATATTACTGATGGGGATAAGTACCTCTATAAGTCGCCAACACCGAGCCATAAAATTGCGGTGATCGGCACTGGCACTATAGGGCAGGAGCATATGCGTGTGGCTACTCTGCTGGGGCGTGCTCAGGTTCATGGTATCTATGATACTCAGAGTCATAGTATGGATGTTGCTGAAGAAAATTTTAAGATGCTTTCAGGCGCGCCGTTGGTGCGCTACGAAACTTTAGAATCTGCCTGTAATGACAGTGCCGTTGATGCGCTATTTATTTGTACGCCCAACTATACGCATTTTGAAATCCTTAAGGTTGCGATTAAGTCTGGCAAACCGATCTTTCTTGAAAAGCCCATGGCAACGGATCTCGACGATGCTGCGGCTACGGTTGCGATCAGTGATGCTTATAGTGCGTTTATTCAGATTGGTTTGCAGTATCGCTACAAGGCGCAATATATTGAGGCGTTTCACGAGGCGCTTTCGCGGCAGTCGTTGGGTGAGGTTAAAACTATTGCGGTGAGTGAATCTCGGCCACCCTTTTTAGATAAGGTGGGGCAGTGGAATAAATTTAATGCCAATAGCGGCGGCACTCTGGTTGAGAAATGTTGCCATTACTTTGATCTGATTAATTTGATGGCAGAGTCGCAGGCGGTGAAGGTATATGCCAGCGGTGGTCGGGCAGTAAACTTTAGCGATTTTGAACATGAGGGCAGGGCTTCTGATATTGATGACCATGCCTTTGTGGTGATTGATTATGCCAATGGGGTTCGTGCCAATTTCACGTTGAATATGTTTTCGCCAGACTTTAATGAAGAGATGGTTGTTACTGGTACTCAGGGCCGTTTGGTGGCCACTGAAGTCTTTAACTTTCATCAGCAGCAGGGTTCTAAAGCGACGGTTGCCATTGAGGCAGGTGAGTATGGCGGCTCTAAAAACACTAACGTTACCTATGCGGCTCTTATAGAGCAGAGCGGCCATCATGGCGCGACTTACTATGAGCATATTGCCTTTATGGACCAGCTTGAGGGTCGGTCTGTGGATGCTGCCACGCCATTGCAGGGGCTGTGGTCGATGATTGTGGCCAGTGCGGCACAGGAGTCTATGGTGACGGGTCAGGCTGTGGATATTACACCGTTTATGCAGGCTAATAATTTGGCGGAGTACTTGTAATTTAAGGGCTCTCTTAAATTTAAGCACTGTATGTAATTTAAGGGCTATCTATAATTTACCCGGCCTAAATACGTTAAGCAGCATGGTTTTAGGGTTAAGCGGGGGCGCGCAGGGTAGACGTAAGGGAGTCTGTACCGTAATTTCATGGGCAGGAACTATTTAAAAACCATGCAGCGGTCTAGAGCCTTTGTCGCTGACTAATAAAAACATCCTGGGGACTGTAACCATGACTTTAAAACCATTATTTTTGATCTTATCCATTGCCTTATTATTTGGCTGTGCCGCTGAAGAAGAGGTGGCGCTGACTGCTGCTCCTTTGGCTGATGGCGCGTTCCTGCTTGGGGATGTCACCATGACGGAAGAGGGCGAAGTAACTGTGCTTAAACGTGCGCAGATGAAAATTTATGCCAATGATCGCTTTATGTTTGCCTTTATGCATGAAGAGCTTAATAAGCCAGATGTTGGCGCGGGCATTACGGAGTGGAAAGAGGGTGCGTTGATTGAGTCGCCGATTTTCAACCAGGATGGTCCTTTGGATTCATTGCATTTCAGCTTGGATGTTAAAGAGACTGAAGGTGGGTTTTTGCAGAGCATTGAGGGCCTAGAGTCCAATGGCCATGTTTACGATATGGTTGAGACTTGGGACAGATTGCCTGGCCAGACGTCGATATTTGATGGCCTTTGGAAGCTAGATAATAGAGAGGCTGAAGCGGCAGGTGAACTTAACCAGTTTTCTGAAATAAAAATAATTGGTGGCGGTCACTTTATATTCTCACAGAGCTTTTTGCTTGAAGGTGAAATGCAGCAGCATTTTGGCTTTGGCGAGTTCTCTGTTGATGCTGCTGGTATAGCCTCTGAAACGATGATGGCGAGTTCTTTTGGAGCGCTTCCTGATGAGTCGCAACTTTTATCTCTGGAATTGGTTGATGAAAATCATTTCAATCAAATCTTTATGTGGGAAGGTCGGTCAGTGACTCAGTCTTATATTCGACAGTAGGTAGAGTTTGTAATATTGACCTCGTACTAATGAGCTTGTATTTACGAGCTTAAAGCAAAAGGCCGCTAGTGATAGCGGCTTTTTTTTCGCGTTTTTTCTTGTTAGCTATCTACCGGCTATGTATCTATGAGCTATGTATCTATGAGCTATGTATCTATTAGCTATGTGTCCTGTGCTTTGGATGCTTGAATTCTCCGAGCCTTTTTCTCTGCTCTACGGCGTTCGGTGGCCTCTAGTGCGGCGTTACCAATATGTTCTTCACCTCTTGCCTTAGCCAGCTCTATTTGCTTCTGACGCTGGGCAAAACGCTGCTTCTGATCGTCGCTTACTGTGCCATAGCAATGGAGGCAGGAGAGGCCTTCTGCGTAGGTATCGAGCGCTTTCTCTTGCTCGGTGATGGGCATGCGGCAGGCGTGGCACTGGTCGTAGGATCCGCGCTTTAGATCGTGGTCAACGGCTACGCGGTTGTCGAACACAAAACATTCTCCCTGCCATAATGTTTGTTCTTTGGGTACGTCTTCGAGGTATTTAAGAATGCCACCTTCAAGATGGTAGACCTCTTCAAAACCCTGCTCTTTCATATAGGCGGTAGACTTTTCGCAGCGTATGCCTCCGGTACAAAACATAGCGACTTTTTTGTGCTTATTGCGATCGAGATTATTCTTGGCCCATTCGGGAAAGTCGCGAAAGGATTTTGTTTTTGGGTCTATGGCATTTTCGAAGGTGCCGATCTCTACTTCATAGTCATTTCGGGTATCGACCAAAACTACCTCTGGATCTGAGATTAGTGCATTCCAGTCACTGGGTTTTACATAGGTGCCCACTACCTGTTTGGGATCTATGCCTTCGACACCCATGGTGACGATTTCTTTTTTCAGTTTTACTTTACTGCGATAAAACGGAATTTCATCGTCAAAGGATTCTTTGGTGTCTATGTTTTCTAAACCCGGTTGCTGGTCCAGCCAGCTAAGTACTACATCGATGTCTTCTCTGCGGCCGGAAATAGTCCCGTTAATCCCTTCGGCTGCCAGCAGTAATGTGCCAAAGACATTGTTTTCGGTCATGACGTTTAATAAGGGGTGGCGAATAGAGCCATAATTTGGCAGTGCGACAAATTTATACAGCGCACAGGTGACGTATTGAATAGGCATTATTAATCCCAATAGGTTTGTTCGGCCAACCAAATCGCAAATCTGGCGCCTGTTTAATAAGAAGGTATTGTAGCAAATAGGCTTAGCTCAGGGCTAGGCCAGTTGGAGTGGTAGCGCTGTGGTGTATTTTTTTTGACGCAGTATAAGGTTGGTGGTGGATGATCGCACGATGCCAAGGCGCAGGAGCTTTTGCATGATAAATTTCTCAAGGCTTTCTGTGTCTTTCTCAATAATTTTTAATAGATAGTCGTTGGGTCCAGTGATGGAGGAACATTCGACAATTTGCTCCTGGGCTTCAACAAATTTATCCAGTGTTTCGATGGTTTGCTGGCGATGATCCAGCAGGGCTATGTGCACATAGGCCATGGCGGTTAGGCCGAGGCTTTTGGGGTTGAGCATAGCCACATAGCCATTGATCATGCCTGACTCTTCAAGTTTTTTAACCCGTCGCCAGCAGGGGGAGCTGGATAGATTCACTTTTTCTGCCAGTTCCTGATTACCCATTTTTCCATTGCTCTGCAGCAGGCGAAGAATACTACGGTCATGATTATCTAATTGGGGCATGATAAGAAATTCCTTTTTATCTTTGATCTAGGGTAAATATAGCCCTTATTGGCGGTTTTAGCCTAGGTTTAGAAAATTAATCCCCCTTTGTTCGGGCAATAATTACCTCTTCATTTGAGGATTAATAATGGCCAAACGGACTAATTACGTTGCTAAGGTTCCAGACGAACAGGGAATAATTCATTACGCTGACGAGGAACATGCGGTTTGGCGTGATCTCTATGCCCAGCAGATTCCCAACATTCAGAAACATGCTGCGGACGCCTATCTTAGAGGGTTTGGGCTACTGTCGATGTCTGACCAGCAGATTCCACAATGTGAGGATATCTCCGAGCATCTATTGCCTCTTACGGGTTGGCGGGTGGCACCGGTTCCGGCCTTAATAGGCTTTGGGCGATTCTTTAAAATGTTGTCGAAAAAGACTTTTCCTGCGGCGTCATTTATTCGTTCTAGAAAGGACTTTGATTATATTAAGGAGCCGGATATTTTTCATGAGATATTTGGCCATACTCCGCTGTTAACTGATCCGGGGTTTGCGCATTTCTCTCAGACTATTGGTAGGATTGGGCTGGAGGTTTCACCGGCGGATTATAGCTGGCTGATCCGTCTTTACTGGTTCACTATCGAATTTGGCCTGATCCGCCAATCGGGTAGCTACAAGGCCTTGGGCTCTGGGTTAACCTCTTCGCCAACAGAGCTTTTGTACAGCGTCGAAAGTGACTTGCCTGTACGGCGTGAATTTAATGTGATTGATATTTTACGTACGCCTTACCGAATTGATATTCACCAGCCGGTCTATTTTGTGTTGGATAATATCGATGACTTATTTCAAGCCGCTGAGCGAGATTTACTCGGCGACATTAAAAAAGGTCAGTCTCTGGGTTTATTTGAACCTACTTATCAGTGCCAACTAACCGGATAAAAATATGACAACTCAAGTATGTGATCTTAGTAATCAAGCCTGTGAACCCTGTCAGGGCGGCATGGCAGCATTAGGTGCTGATGAGGCCAAAAAACTGCTCTCTGAGCTCAATGGGGACTGGCAGCTGTCGGACGATAATAAGCTGATTTCTCGGCGATTTACGTTTAAGGGATTTGCACGGGCTGTTCAGATGGCTAACCTAATGGCCTGGCTGGGTGATCGCCAAGGACATCATCCGGATATTGCTTTTGGTTGGGGCTATTGCTCGATTGCCTTTACTACTCATGAAATTGACGGACTGTCGACCAACGACTTTATCTGTGCCGCAAAGTTAGATCAGATTACTGACGAGGGTTGATCTTAGGCTGCTGGGCTGACTTTAAGCTACTGGAGAGTCAGCCTGAGATTTGGGGCTAGCAGCGATAAATGCGGGTAGTGCAGTGCAATGTTTGTTGATGGCGTTGATGGTTGGATAATCTTCCATGGGGCAATCAAAGCGCAGAGCATTTGCGACTTGGGGGATCAAACAGACATCCGCCAGTGAGGCTGAGTTACCGAAGCAGTACATAGCTTCGCTACCTGTTACGTCGGTCTCGTTTAAGCGCCGTTCAAAACTTGTAAACCCCTGGGCAATCCAGTGGCGATACCAGGTCATTTTGTCGGTTTCTTCTAATCCTAAATTGTTGGTTAAAAACTGAGTCACCTTAGGGTTATTCAATGGATGAATTTCCATGGCAATTTGCTGGGCCATTGCACGAACCTGAGCGCGATCTATTGCTGTCTCAGGCAGTAGGGGTGGTTGCGGATAGACTTCATCAAGATATTCAATAATGGCGAGAGACTGGGTAATTACGCCCTCTGAGGTGGCTAGGGCGGGCACTAGACCCTGCCTGTTAACTTTTAGGTAGGTTTCCTGTTTATGTTCCCCCTTAAGTAAGTTAATGGGTATCTGTTGCCAGGTAAGCTGCTTTAATTCCAGTGCAATTCTTACGCGGTACGCCGCTGAGGAGCGATAGTAAGTGTAGAGTTGCAGTTCTGTATCAGCCGACATATTGGGTGACCTGTTGATTGATTTCGCCAAAGAGACTCTGACCGTTGGTGCCTATCATATCAATTTGAATGCGATCACCAAAGCGCATAAATTCCGTGCTTGGGCTGCCGGTGCCGATTATTTCTAGCATGCGTACTTCTGCGAGGCAGCAGGATCCATTGGAGCGGTCGAGATTTGAGACTGTGCCCGAGCCAATAATAGTACCGGCACACAGAGGTCTCGTTTTGGCCGCATGGGCAATGAGCTGACCAAAATCAAAGGTCATATCAATACCGGCATTGGGCTGGCCCACTAGGGTACCGTTTAATATTGCGCGCAGAGGAAGATGCAGTTTAGCGCCGTCCCAGGCTTCGGCTAGACTGTCTGGACTGACGGCTACCGGTGAAAAAGCACTGCTGGGTTTGGCCTGATAAAAACCAAAACCTTTACTCAATTCACCGGGTATAAGATTTCGTAGAGACACGTCGTTAACCAGCATCAGTAGTTTGATATGTTGCCTTGCCGCGCTTGGGGAGATACCCATTGGCACGTCATCGACGACCACTGCTACCTCAGCTTCGAAATCTATGCCCCAGCTTTCGTCGGCCATGGGTATGTCGTCACGAGGGCCAAGAAAGCTATCTGAGCCGCCTTGATAAATAAGTGGGTCGGTCCAAAAAGAGGCGGGCATTTCTGCGTTGCGCGCTTTGCGTACGAGCTCGACATGATTGACGTAAGCACTGCCATCGGCCCAGTGGAATGCTCTGGGTAGCGGTGAGGCGCAGGCTGCTGCATCAAATGGTTGGCCGGTTATCTGGCCGCTATTTAGCTGCTCAAACAATGTTTTTAATTGATCTTCGCAATGTTCCCAGCTGTCCAGTGCGGCTTGCATTGTTGGAGCTATCTGGGTCGCTGCGACATAGGTTTTCATCTGGTTGTCGACGACGATCAACTGTCCATCGCGGCCCTGTTTGAGTGAGGCTAGTTTCATTCTAAATTCCCTTTTGTATTGGCTTTCTGCTTCTCTTCCTCGGTATTAAAATCATGACTGCCATCGTGAAGCCAGGCTGCATGCTGAGGTGCGCGTTTGGTTTTATCCCATTCTTCTAACATGGCAGGTGCTACACGATGAAGCTCTTCCAACATGCCTGGCTGTGCTGTGTTGGCGGCTAGCTCTAGGCGGTGACCGCTTGGGTCAAAGAAGTAAATAGACTTAAATATTGTATGGTCTATGGGCCCTAGAACATCTAGACCTGCAGCTTCTAGATGTTCTTTGGCTGACAGTAGGGCATCCATGTCGGCAACCTTAAAGGCGATGTGCTGCACCCATTTTGGGGTGTTGGGATCAGTACCCATCTGCGGCGAATGGGGTACTTCAAAAAAGGCCAAGACATTGCCATTGCCTGCATCCATAAACACATGCATATAGGGGTCGGGCGCGCCGGTGGAGGGAACTTTGTCTTCGGCGATGGCCAACTGAAAGTCCATACCTAGCATTTGCTGGTAAAACGCCACTGTCTGCTTGGCGTTAATACAGCGGTAGGCTGCGTGGTGAATGCCTTGAATATCCATGGATATAGCCTCTCTGTGCAATGTTTAGGCCGTGGTAAGAACGCCGCGGTTAAGCTGGTCTCGTTCGATGGATTCGAATAGGGCTTTGAAGTTGCCTTCGCCAAAACCATCATCTTTTTTACGCTGAATAAACTCAAAGAAAACTGGGCCGATTAGCGCATTCGAGAATATCTGTAACAGTAGTCTAGGGTCACCTTGCTGGGTGGAACCGTCGAGTAGAATGCCGCGGGACTGAAGATCTTTGATGGGCTCGCCATGGCCGGGAAGACGTTCTTCTAACATCTGGTAATAGGTTTCTGGTGGTGCGGTCATAAAGGGCAGGCCCTGAGCTTTTAATTGATCCCAGGTGGCGTAAATGTCGTCGCAGGAGAAGGCAATGTGCTGAATACCTTCGCCATTGTAAGCCATTAAGAATTCTTCAATTTGACCGCCGGCGGTCGCTTCTTCGTTTAGAGGAATACGAATTTTACCGTCGGGGGCGGACATGGCTTTTGAGCGTAATCCGGTGTATTCGCCGGTAATGTCGAAGTAGCGGATTTCACGGAAGTTAAAGATGTCTTCGTAGAAGGATGCCCAGTGGTCCATGCGACCGCGGTAAACATTGTGGGTCAGATGGTCAATAACGTTTAGCCCGCAACCCTTGGGATGGAGGTCTGTGTTGGGGATAAATTCAAAGTCTATATCGTAGATTGAGTTGCCGTCTCCATAGCGATCAATAAGGTAGAGCGGGGCACCGCCAATGCCTTTGATGGCGGGCAGGCGCAGTTCCATTGGGCCGGTGGGGATGTCCATGGGCTGAGCGCCCATTTCTAGGGCGCGACTATAGGCTGCCTGGGCATCTTTGACACGAAAGGCCATACCGCACGCAGAGGGCCCGTGTTCGCCGGCAAAGTAATGGGCGTAGCTACTGGGTTCGTAATTGATAATAAAATTGATGTCACCCTGACGAAATAGCAATGCGTCTTTGGACCTGTGATTAGCGATATGGGTAAACCCCATTAGGGTAAAAACAGGTTCTAAAATACCGCGCTCTGGGGCGGCAAATTCGACAAATTCAAAGCCATCGAGGCCCATGGGGTTTTGCTGTAAATCAGTGATCGTGTCTTCAGGTATTACATCAGTTGTTGGGTTCATGCTGTCTCCTTACAGCTCGCCTAGAGTGGCGGCTTGAATAATGGTTGTTAATGCAACTATTATTGGTTGCGTTGCCAACTAATGTCAAGCATGATCCTGTCATGACTAAAAAAACTAAAACAAACAATAGCCAATCTTCATCTGAGATACTTCAATTAGAGCGTTATCTACCGTACCGGTTGTCGATTCTTTCGAACCGTATCAGTGCGCTAATCTCTGAAACCTACAGCGATAAATTTGCCCTGAGTATTACTGAATGGCGAATTATGGCGGTGCTGGGTGAATACCCGGGTGTGTCTGCGGATGAGGTGTCACTGAAAACTCAGATTGAGAAATCTATTCTCAGTCGAGCGATTAGTAAGCTGTTGCAGCGCAAACTGCTGGAGAGGGAGTTTGATCCCAGTGATAAGCGCCGATCTATGCTGCGCCTAACCAAGACTGGACTCTCTGTTTACGATGAGCTGGTGCCCATGTCTTATGATTATGAGCAGGCCTTACTGACCTGCTTTACTGAGGCTGAGCGTGAGCAATTTAGCGAGCTTATTGATCGCCTTTATGAGCATGCGGGAAAGGGCGCTACAGGGTAAATAAGCGGTTGGGCCCTTTTTAGTAATACGAGTGTTTATTCCTTTATTTTGGCGTGAGTGAGCTCGCTAAGGCGCGAGCTGCGCTTAACTTTGCTCTAAAGTTTTCGTTTTTCGCTGAGCTGGCGCCGGGCTGGCTTGAGAACCAGGCCATGGCTGTGTTGGCTTTGCGGTTAATGTAGATTACCTGGCCATGAATGCCCACGGCACAGTATTCACCGGCTTCGGCATCGAGAATCCACCACATATTGTGATAGGCAAGCCAAGGCTCGTTTTGGTATTTAGCGTTATTAAGCATATTGGCGCGGAGTTTATCACTGACATTGAGAGACTCATCGATCCAGGCTGCGGGTATTACCTGTTCGCCATCAAAGACACCACGATCTCGAATCATCATGCCAAAGCGCACTGCATCGCGCAGGGTGGTATTCATTCCGCCAGTAACGACGGGCATATAGGCTCTGTCGACCACGATGGTGGCATCATGCTCTGCGCCTAATTTGGCCCAGATATTCTGCTGGATGTAATCCTGAAACGGCTGGCCGCTGATGCGGGCGATTAACCAGCCCAGTACGTCGGCATTGCTGGAGTTGTAGTCAAAGTTATCGCCGGGTTCGCGATTGAAATCTGGCTTGATAAAGCTGGCTAAAAAGTCATGTACACCGTAAACGGCTGCGTTGTTGGGTTGGATGTCTCGAGCGCCGGGAATCCAGCCCATATTCAGTGCTGGGGCATAGTACTGGGCGAAGTCTGAGGTTAGGTCGGTGTAGCTTTCTTTAAAGTCTAATGAGGTGGCGTGATCTAAGACTTGCTGGATGCTGACGCGCTCGAAGCCGCTGCCTTTAAGCTCGGGGATATATTTGGCAGGGGATGCGCTTAGGTCTACCTTGCCTTCGGCTACCAGTAAGCCAAATGCGGTGCTGGCGAGGGATTTGGTCATTGAAAACCAGATATGTTGGGCATGCGGATTGAACCCATGGAAGTAGCTTTCGTGTAGAAGTTTGTCTCCCTGAACGATGGCAACACCGTCGCCGTGATTGGTCTCAAATATCTGATCAAAGCTATGTTTTTGACCGGCGGTAACGGGATATTCCTGCTGGCCTATTTCTGGCTTGGAGGGCCCTGGCAGTTCTACAATCGTGCCTTGGCGTGGAATCATGACTACGTTGAGTGGTGCGCCGGCATTGCGAAATGACCATCGCATGGAGGGGTAGGTGCGATAATTTTCCATGGTGACCTGGGAATCACGGCTGGGGGGAATGCCTTGCATGGGCTCTATGCTAATAGCTTGTGTACCAAGGGCCTCAGTACTAACCGCTGCGATGCTATTTTCTCCGTAGCCAGTCTGGCTGAGGGCAGTGAATATTAAGCTGGTAAATAGAACGCGATAAGTAATGGGCATTTGGGGTTATTCCTATTGTTTTTGTCGTTTGAGTGTACGCCTTATAGGTAGTGATAGCTGCACTGGTGAGGCTGAAATAAGGGTTAAAAACGACCAGTCATTACTTATAAAAGAAGTGGGTATTACATACTGCACCTTGTAGACCTCTAGATATTTATCTGTTTTCTCGTCAAGCTGCTTAAATGTCATTCCAGCGGAGCCTGGAATCTGTGATGGCCCCATGGAAGCGTTTATTAATATCGTCATGCCAGCGGAGGCTGGTATCCATTTATGTAAAAGCTAGACCCCAGCCTTCGCTGGGGTGACGGGGTTGTGCGGGGTGACGGGGTGACGGGGTGACGGGGGGCTCCCTCATAAATGTCATCCCGACAGAGCGTAGCGACGAGGGATCTTGAGGTCTTTCACTTCGTTCAAGATGACAGCCGGGAACAGAGATAACAGACGGGAACAGGGACGACAGGCGGAGGCTGGTATTCATTTATGAGTGTTACCTATGTGGCCGGGCTAATCTGTAACCTATGTGACAGGTCTGTACCATAAAAGCTGGACCCCCGCCTTCGCTGGGGTGACGTGGTTGTGCGGGGTTTCGGGGTGACGGGGTGCTCCCTCATAAATGTCATCCTGACAGAGCGTAGCGACGAGGGATCTTGAGATCTCTCACTTCGTTCAAGATGACAGGCGGGGGGAAGCTACTTAGTGGGGTCGCCGCGACAGATTTAGGCTGCCACTTGCATTGCTCGGTGTGAGGGCCATAATCGGCGCCGTATTTATTCATACTTTTACTAACGCTACTTGCCAATGGTGATTTCTTATTACTACTGATTCTGTGTCATCTAAAACGACTGCTCAACAGCCCGTTCAAAAAATGTCCGTTCTGTTTGCGCTGTTTCAGTTTCTTAAGCCCTATCAGGTGCGGGTGTGGATATTTCTGGCGGCGCTAATATTTACAGCCGGTGTGACTCTGTCGATTGGTCAGGGATTGCGTCTAGTGATTGATCAGGGGTTTGCTGAGCAGTCTCAGTCTCAGCTTAATCTGGCGATTTTATTTGTATTGGTTGCCTCTGTCTTAATGGCGGCGGGTACCTATATTCGGTTTTATCTTATTTCTTGGTTGGGCGAGCGGGTGAGTGCGGATATTCGTACCTCGGTGTTCGATCATATTGTTGATTTGCATCCGGCATTTTTTGAAACTAACCGCAGTGGCGATATTATGTCGCGGTTAACGTCGGACACTACATTGCTGCAATCAATTATTGGTTCGTCGGTTTCTATTGCTTTGCGCAGTACGATTAGTTTTACCGGCGCGCTAATTATGTTGCTGATTACCAATATAAAGTTGACCTTTATTATTGTTGTGGCAGTGCCTGTGGTGCTGATTCCGGTACTGGTGTTTGGTCGCAAAGTTCGTAAGCTCTCCAGAGAGAGTCAGGATTCTATTGCTGATGTGGGTTCCTATGCAGGTGAGATTATTCAGCATATTAAAACGGTGCAAAGTTTTACGCAGGAAGCCCAAGAAAAACGCGCGTTTTCCGTAGAGGTTGAGCGAGCATTTTCTGTAGCTAAACGCCGGGTTAGCCAGCGGGCAATCTTAATGGCCGCGGTAATTTTATTGGTGTTTGGCGCACTGTCGGCCATGCTTTGGGTTGGCGGTACGGATGTTATTAATGGCGATATGAGTGGCGGTGAACTCGGTGCCTTTATTTTCTATGCCATCTTGATGGCTACTGGTGTGGCGTCTTTGTCGGAGGTCTATGGTGAGCTGCAACGAGCGGTGGGTGCCACTGAGCGCCTGATGGAATTACTCTATGCGGAAAACCATATTTTAACGGTTGATAGTGCCGAAGATGTGAGTCAGTTATCTGCTGTTTTAGATTTTAAAAATCTTACTTTTTGTTATCCTTCACGTCCTCAACAGCCGGCGTTAATGGATTTTTCTCTGACCATTGCCAAGGATAAAATTATTGCGTTGGTAGGCCCATCTGGTGCGGGTAAGTCGACGCTATTTGATTTGATTCAGCGTTTTTATGATCCACAGCAGGGTGAAATTTGTTTTGGTGACTGCAATATTCGACAGTTGGATCCCCGCGAGTTGCGTGAGCAAATAGCGGTGGTTCAACAGCAACCTACATTATTTACCGGTGATGTGATGTACAACATTCGCTACGGTAAATCTTCGGCGACAGATGAAGAAGTGATGGCGGCTGCGGTGGCTGCTCATGCGGATGAATTTATTAGCAAACTCCCCAATGGATATCACAGTGATCTGGGCGAGCAGGGCGTGCGCCTCTCTGGGGGCCAGCGCCAGCGCATTGCTATTGCTCGGGCGCTGCTTAAAGACCCGCGAATACTGTTGCTCGATGAGGCGACGAGTGCGCTAGATGCCGAGAGTGAATACAAAGTGCAACTGGCCTTGGATAAGCTTATGAAGGGCCGCACCACGGTTATTATTGCCCACCGTCTTGCGACTATTTTACATGCGGATCAGATTGTAGTGATGGATGGGGGACGCAAGGTTGCCCAGGGTAGCCATCAGCAATTATTGAAGAGTAGCCCGCTTTATGCGCGACTCGCTAAACTTCAGTTTTCAGCGGATGCCGTGATCTCGTCAGAGACTTAGTGCACCGTTAACTTACCCTTCCAATTTTTTCTCTAAGTGATTTCCCTCCGTGGGATTCTAACGCCTGCGTTTTTTAATTAGCGCTCAATAAAAACGCTTTAAGCTAGCTCTTTACAGCTACTTATTTTCACCATTTTTTCTTTGCATACTGGGCTAATAAGTACATAAGTAATTTTTGAATAAGCATTGCATTATTGAATAGGTGCATCTATTATCCATATATGAATAGCTTTAAGGATGAAAGCATGCTCGTAAATTTCAGTTCGGTAGGACAGATCTTTGTGGACTTCTCCACAGTGTCACGTAACCTTTGTCTCGCACTTTGTGTATCTGTTATCGCCTCTTGCGGTGGCGGTGGTGGCGGCTCTTCCAATGAGTCAGAGCCCGGTGTCAATAATTCCCCCTCGTTGGTTAACCCTGGCATTATTGAATTGCCTGAGGAGCGCGACGTTGTTATTACCCTCAACGGTAGTGATGAAGATGGGGACGGCCTTAAATATTCTATTTTAGGCGGCACCGATCACGCGGTTTTCGATATTGCTCCTGAGGGCACGATCTCTTTTAAATCTATCCCAGACTTTGAAGCGCCTGCAGATGTGGGTGGTGACAATGTGTATGAGGTGTCGGTTCAGGTTTCAGATGGCAGCGCGGTGACCTCCGCTGAACTTACAGTAGTTATTCTTGATGTTGTCGAGGGCAGGGTAATTGATGACCCGATTGCTGGGGCGCAGGTGTTTCTTGATCTTAACCATAATTACAGCTTGGATAGCGATGAACCCAGAGGTGTGTCTGATGCCAATGGTTACTTTGCCTTTGATCGTCAGACCAATAATGGTGCGACTGATGTTAGTGCTATTGCTCTTGGCGGCACAGAAATTGGCAGCGAGTTTGCATTACCTACAATGGCGCTGTTCTCTGATTTTTCGCAGGCCAGCTCTGGGTTTATAGCCCTGTCTCCTATCACAACTATGTTAGCCAGTATTGACGACCAAACGACTAAGGCCGAATTTCTTCAGGCGATGGGTATTACTCAGTCTGTCGCGGCTATGTATGCAGAAGATGTTTGGACTGCGGCCCTAGCTGGGGATAGCGGGGCGCAAACTAGCCAGCGTATTAATCAACAGCTTGCACTTTTATTAATGGTTATTGAATGTTTGATAGAGATGCAGGTCGAGCCAAACGGCGTGCAGATTTCTATGGCTCTGGGTGACAGTCTAGTTGCATTGTCTCTGACGGCTAGCCCCTCCCTGAGCGATGGCGCAGATGTTAAATCGATTCTGATGTCGGCTGTTGCTGATATCGATTCTGCAAGCCTTCCTGATACGGCAGTACTCACTGTTATTGCCAATGCGGCTGCAGACATTAATGGGTTGCTGGGGAGTGAGCAAATCAATCCCACCGTGGCCCTTGTAAGCATAGTTAAGCAGGTTGCCCGCACCCAGCTAGTGAGTTCGATCAAGTCTCTATTGCTAAATGAGATTTCGGTGCAAGATTTTATCGCTGCGACGCGTATTTCGACGTTGTTTGCGGATGTTGATCCAGGTGCTGGATACATAGACACGGATGGCGATGGCCTGATCGATCTGTTGGATTCGGACAGTGACAACGACGGTGTTCCGGATCTGTTGGATGCCTTCCCGGGTACTCCCGGAGAAAGCATAGACACCGATGGCGACGGGGTAGGTAACAATGCCGACACTGATGATGATGGAGATGGTGTTGCAGACTTGAATGATGCCTTTCCTCTCGATGCCAGTGAAACCCTAGATACCGATGGCGATGGGATTGGCAACAACGCCGATACTGATGATGACGGCGATGGCGTAGCCGATGCTGATGACGTATTTCCTTTGAACGGCAGCGAAACTGAGGACTTAGATGGCGACGGTGTGGGTAACAATGCTGATCTGGACGATGATGGCGACGTAATGCCCGACAGCTCTGACGCCTTTCCTCTGGATGCCGCAGAGTTTGCAGATACCGACGGTGACGGTATAGGTAACAACGCCGACACTGATGATGATGGTGATGGGGTCATTGATAGCCTAGATGCCTTTCCTCTTGATGCAACCGAGACCCTTGATACAGATAACGACGGCCAGGGTAACAACGCAGATACAGACGATGACAATGATGGCACTGGGGATACCAGCGATGCTTTTCCCCTAAACCCCAGCGAAACATTGGATACAGACGGCGATGGTATTGGTAACAACAGCGATACGGATGATGACGGTGATGGTATTGCTGATAGTAATGATTCATCCCCGTTGGATGGCAGTGAAACTCTAGATACCGATGGCGATGGGATTGGCGACAATACCGATACCGACGATGACGGTGACGAGACCCCAGATGCTGCAGATGCATTCCCTCTGGATGCGACTGAGGCATTTGATACCGACGGTGATGGTATTGGTAACAATGCAGACAGCGATGATGATGGAGACGGTGTAGCGGATATCAATGATGCCTACCCTCTAATGCCGGGTGAATCTGCCGATAGTGACAATGATGGTGTGGGTGATAACGCTGACACAGATGATGATAACGATGGGGTCGCGGATACCAGCGATGCATTCCCTCTGGATGGTTCGGAGACCCAGGATACTGACGGCGATGGTGTGGGTAACAATGCAGACAACGATGATGATGGGGACGGTGTTCCAGATAGCGCTGATGATTTACCCCTGGATTCAACTGAGACCCTGGATACCGACGGCGATCACATAGGTAACAATGCCGATACCGACGACGATGGTGACGGTATTCCCGATAGCAGCGATGCGTTTCCACTTAACCCGGCTGCCAATACAGATACCGATGGCGACGGGATTGCGGACAGTGCGGATACCGATGATGACAACGACGGTGTGGCTGATGCCAGCGATGCTTTCCCACTCAATGCCAGCGAGACTGTGGACACAGATGGTGATGGTGTCGGCAACAATACCGACAGCGATGACGACGGTGATGGCGTGGCTGACGTGGATGATGTTTTTCCGTTAGATGCGACCGAATGTGAAGACACTGACGGCGATGGCATTGGTAACAATGCAGACACTGATGATGATGGCGACGGTGTGGCGGACAGTAATGATGACTTCCCCCGAGACCCCTCTGAAACCCTAGATACTGATAATGACGGTATAGGTAACAACGCCGACACTGATGATGATAACGACGGTGCCCTGGATAGCGAAGATGCCTTTCCTCTAGACCCCACACAGTGCACAGACACCGATGGTGACGGTATTGGTAATCCCACAGATCCGGATGATGACGGTGACGGCGTTGCTGATGTAAATGATGCCTTTCCACTGGATAACACTGAAACCCTGGATACGGATAACGACGGTCAGGGCAACAATGCCGATAGCGACGATGACGGTGATGGTGTCGCCGATGCCAATGATGCTTTTCCTCTAGATAACACAGAGACCCTAGATACCGATGGTGATAGCACGGGTAACAATGCCGACAACGATGATGACGGTGACGGTGTTGCGGATGCCAATGATGCTTTCCCACTTAATGCCAGCGAGTCTGTAGACACCGATGGGGACGGTGTGGGTAACAATGCAGACCCGGATGATGACGGTGATGGCGCTCTTGATGAGAATGACGCCTTCCCACTAGACCCTCATGAGTGCGTCGACCCAGATCTAGATGGTATTGGTAACAACGAGGACCCCGATGATGACGGCGATGGAATCGATGATGATGCGGATGCCTTTCCTCTGGATCCCACAGAAACTCTAGACACCGATTCTGATGGCACCGGTAACAATGCCGATACCGACGACGATAACGACGCGGTTGCCGATGCCAATGATGCCTTTCCACTAGATAGCTCAGAGACACTAGATACCGATGGCGATGGCACGGGTAACAATGCTGACAGCGATGATGACGGTGACGGTGTTACGGATACCAATGATGCTTTTCCCTTAGACGCGACAGAAACCCTGGATACAGATAGCGATGGCGTGGGTAACAACGCCGACACGGATGACGATGGCGATGGCGTAGCAGATAGCGCTGATGCCTTTCCCTTAGATGCAACAGAAACCCTAGACACGGATGGCGACGGGGTAGGTAACAACACTGACACCGATGATGATGGTGACGGCGTTGCCGATGTTGATGATGCCCATCCACTTGACCCCAACAGCAGTGCCATAACAATCTGGGACGGCGGCGGTTGGAGTCAAACTCAGTGGGGGCCAGCCCCCAATACAGACGCAAGTATTTGGAATACCACTACATGGGGAGATAAACCATGGTTATAAAGCACTTTTACAAAGCAACATTAATCGCACTAATAGGCAGTACCCTATTAGCCAGCGCACCTTTGGCCAATGCTTCGGACTTGACCATTCCCAATGATTTCTCCAGCGGAGACACCACCAGCGCTTCGGAGGTAAATGACAACTTTACCGCTATTGAAAACGCAGTTAATGACAACGACACCCGACTAGATGCTATTGAATCTGGCTCGACTCGGGTCGTGTTTCAGGGGTTTTCGGGTGACTCAGTAACCGGAAATCAAGGAATACGCCAGTTGCAGGCTGCCTGCAGCGCTACCTTCACGGCCAGTAAAATATGTACCTCTGAGGAGTATTCAAACTCCATCTACAATGCCGGCGCCTCTAATCTGGCCGGTGAGGCCTGGCTAATACCCACCACATTAAGTGCCAGTTCATCCAAGATTCGCGACCTAATTACAGGCAATACCTATGGCTCTGGGGGCCTTTCCTGTAGGGGCTACAGCCACTCAGGAACCGGTTTAACCGTATCGGCGGTAGGTGAGATCGAGACCACATCATGCTCGGACTCCATTCCAGTCGCATGTTGTAAATAAATTAGCAAGGCAGGTAGGTCTGTAGTACCTAAGTAGTAAGTAGTAAGAAGTAAGCAGTAAGAAAAAAGCAGCAAAAGGAGATCATCATTAGTTTGGGATAGTTTCCCAGTAAGCCGGATTAAGCGAAATCGTTAACTTAGTTTAGTGATCGATTGCGCTTAGTTCGGCTTTTTAATTCCAAATGGGCCGGTGATCGAATACTATCCATACAGCGTATATCACCCGAATCCTGCCGTTTCGCAATGAAGGGCCAGAATAAAAACTATAAAAATAAGAAGTTAAAAATGATTCGACTATTGGTTATTGTTTCAGTACTACTCACGTCCTGCCAGTTATTCACGCCGGCAGAGCCCGTTATAGCCCGTCTTGTAGAACATAATATAGGCACCTCCACTGGCACAGTGCAGGGGCAGTCTATTGCTAAGTCCACGAATAATAAAATGGCGTCGTCAGAGGCTGAATCTGCCGATAACTCGGGTGAAATAGTCTCATGGTTTGATATTCCCTACGCTCAGCCACCCGTCGGTGAACTGCGCTGGAAAGCACCCCGAACCCTGCAGTCTCCAGAACGTATTGTTGTAGAGCAAGACGTAACCGCCTGTGTTCAAAAAGCCAGTAGATATGGGGGTGCAAGTGGCGAGGGTATCGTCGGTTCCGAAGACTGCCTGTATTTGGATATCCGTGCGCCGGCAGATTTTGCCACCAAACAGTATCCGGTGATGTTTTGGATTCACGGGGGTGCTAACACTACCGGTATTAAAGATTACTATGACTTTACTAAGCTAGTCTCCAACCGTGATGTAGTTGTGGTCACCACAAATTATCGTCTCGGTGCTCTGGGGTGGTTTACCCACCCAGCGATACAGGGTTTGCAAGAGGGGATAGATAAAACCTCTAATTTCGGCACTCTCGATATTATTGAATCGTTAAAGTGGGTGCAAAAAAACATCCAACAATTTGGCGGCGACCGCAACAATGTCACCATCTTTGGAGAGTCTGCTGGCGGCCATAATACTTTGGCGCTTTTGGCATCTCCCCTAAGCGATGGCCTATTTCATAAAGCTATTTCACAGTCTGGTTACACCACCAGTTCAACCCCTGAAAAAGCCTACAACCTCAATGGCGCTGATCCTCTCATCAAGCGTGGATCTTGGCAGATTGTTAATCAACTTCTCGACAGCCCCCAGTCTCAATACAGCTCTAGTGAACTGCGTGAACGGTTGATGGACGTCGATGCGCGTGAATTGATTGGTCTCTATTATCAAACTGAAAATTTTGACGCAATCCCCCTAACGACCATCGACAGCCTAGTCATTCCTGAAGAGGGAATGTTAGGAGCCCTCGGTAATAAAAAATATGCCAAAAATGTACCAGTAATAGCGGGCGCCACCAAAGACGAGGTTTCCTTTTGGTTGGGCTTACATCGCTACTTTGCCGATACTAGCTATATATTGACCAAGCTACTGCCACCCAAAATAACCCTTAAAGACCCCGAGTTGTTTGAACTGTGGGTGCGTACGCGTTCTCATGCTTGGAAATTACGGGGTGTGGATGACGCCCTAATGGCCATGGAGTCTGCTGGCTATAGAAACCTGTACGCCTACCGATTTGATTGGGACCATCAGGCCCAGTCCATGCTCATTGATTTCCCGAATATCATCGGCGCAGCCCATGGCACCGACATTGCGTTTGTCACGGGCAACTATACCTATGGCCCGATCACATCCTATATTTATCCGGAAGGCGCAGCACGGGAAGAGATGGGCGAAACTATGATGGGGGCCTGGAGCAACTTTGCTCGCAGCGCTAATCCCAGTGCAGATTTCTCGTTTGACTGGACGGCCTTTAAAACGGCTAACCCAGCCTATGTGCATCTCGACAGCGGTGATCTGTTGCGAATGAGTGTGGAGGAAGAAAATATGGCCTCTCTACTCAACAATATAGTCGTGCATACAGGGTCAACTGATCTGGAGAAATGTTTTATTGCCTGGGAATCGTTTACTAATGTTGGTGACCACCGTTTAGAGGAATACCACAGCTGGAATAATGGCCTCTGTAATCAGTTTGATATAAAAGCGGAACAGCGCAAAATGACCGATAAGTTGATTGCAGAGTTTGGTTCAATCGACGTTTTATAACTATTTGTTCCACTATTTATCCCAACACTAGTCCCACAGGTATTAATGATGTTTCACACTATTTCTGCTGTATTACAGTTGCCCGCCAGTAGAGTTAAAACCATCGCTCTATTTGGTTTGGCGGCATTCTTTATTAATGTCGGGGTTGATCATTTTGTTAATCCCGATTTTTATCTGGACATCATGCCCGACTATTTACCCCTGCATTTAGAAGCGGTATTCATCAGTGGGTTCTTTGAGGTGTTGGGTGGGGTCTGCGTGTTAATTCCGAGGCTGCGTGCTGCTGCAGGCTGGGGATTGGTGGCGCTGCTTATTGTGGTTTACCCCGCGAATATTCATATGGCTCTAAATCCAGAACTGTTTCCAGAGATTGCAGTGAGCCTGCTGTATATCCGTCTGCTATTTCAGTTTATTTTTATCTACTGGGCATACAGTGCGACTCGCCCGTCTGTTTTGGTAGACAGCCAGTAATATAGATTAGTTACGGCGTATAAACTGGCGAAAGTGAAAGTTTGTGCTATGTTTTAACTGAGTATTGGGGCAGCAGAATTTTTGCGACCAATATTTTTTGTTGTAGATGTAATGCGTGCGTTGACTCAAAAATATAAAACGTTTTAATTGATTACCACAGATGGCTCAATATGGATATTGATAAGAACTCTGGAAAGTTCGCCGATCCCTTCACAACCGCTACCGGCGAGAGCCGCGCCAGCGTTACATTAAGCACGCTTAAAATGCTTTGGTTTAATACTGGCACACTGTGCAATCTCGCCTGTGAAAGCTGTTACATCGAATCCAGTCCCGTTAACGACCGCCTCGGTTACATCAGTCTCACAGAGGTTCAGGTTTTTCTCAATGAAATTCAAAGTGGCAACTATGGTACCGAGGAAATAGGCCTCACCGGCGGTGAGCCATTTATGAATCCCGACATTGTTGCCATCATGGCAGAAATCCTACGTCGTGGTTTTAAGCTGCTATTGCTGACTAATGCCATGCGGCCTATGCTCAAATGTAAGGTGGGATTGCTGCAGTTACAGAAACTTTACGGTGCGCAAATTACGATAAGAGTGTCCGTGGATCATTACCGCCAGGATCTTCACGAAGAAGAGCGCGGCCCTAAAAGCTGGGAGCCCATGCTGTTTGGCCTAAACTGGCTGAGTAAGCACGGATTCAATGTTGATGTGGCTGGGCGCAGGCGCTGGGGTGATGATGAAGAGGCATTGCGGGATGGCTTTGCTGCTCTGTTTCAAGAACAACATATCGCCATTGATGCCGCGAATAAAACACAGGTTCTCTTATTTACAGAAATGAACGAACAGGTTGCAGTGCCAGAAATTACGGCTGATTGCTGGGACACTCTGGGGGTCGATCCGAATAATTTGATGTGTGCCTCTTCGCGTATGGTTGTTAAGCGCAAAGGTGATTCTAGGCCTGTGGTGACTGCCTGCACGTTAATACCCTATGACGAACAATTTGTGTTGGGTGCAACGCTTGCAGAGGCCAGTTCGACAGTGCAGCTAAATCATCATCATTGTGCAAACTTCTGTGTGTTGGGTGGAGGCTCCTGTTCAAAGCGAGACTCCGGTGAAACCGCCATTATGAGTTAAGTGCTATTTATTTAAGTTTACCAGCCAGTCTCTAAGCAATAGCTGAGCTTGATTACTCCAAGCTGGGCATAGTTGCTCCAGTAGCAGCACTAAATCTTCTTCTCGATCTACATCCGTTAACCTCATTAACTGAACCGGTGCAGAGGGCAGCGCATAACTTAATTGTGATGCAGTCGTTGCGCAGCTGTATTTTACGGAGGTCCAAACCTTCTGGTCGATTGCGGTTTTCCCCGCGAACAAATAATAGCCACCATCTAGCGCGGGGCCAATGGCATAGCTATGGTCTTCGAGGCTATCGATTGCCTGCTGTATCTGTGTAGCGGAAATTTGCGGAGAATCCGCGCCGATTAAGATAACGCGCTGATGCCTCTCAAGCAGTTGTTTGTAAATTTTATGTTGGCTAAGTCCAAGATCATCGGAACCGCCATAAAGGCAGGTAAAGCCAGACCAGATGGGTCGGTCTAAGGCTTGTTTTTCTGCGATAGCCCAGTACGGCGTAATTGGTTTATCGGCACAGACTGTTGCCACAGTTTGTTCAACGGCTTTCACCGCAAGGCGATAAAATTGCTCCGCTTTTTCGCTACCTATGGTGGCCGCCAGACGTGTTTTTACTGAAGACAGCTCAGGCGTTTTTACAAAAATGGCTATCCCGATGCTGTTCAATACTGTTTCCGCTTGAATCTAAGTGAGAGGTAGCGCCACTGAAATAGTAAGGTGAGTTTCAGCCAGCCATAGTCTTGATATTTACGCGGGCTAGTGAGCAGCGTTGAGGCAATTCTGTTGAGTTTTATACCTACCTTGCGTGCCTTCCATACCAGCAGTAAATCTTCGCCGTAGGGTGCAATTTCGGAATAGCCCCCTAGTTTTCTAAAGTGGTCGCGTCTTATACACAGGCCCTGATCGCCAAAGGGCGCACCAAAGAGCTTCGAGCGAAAATTAGCACCCCAGGCATTAAGGCAGGTTAACCCGAACTGTTTTGGATTTTTATCAAAGCCCAGCTTGAAGTAATGTAAAGCTTCTGGACGCCGCGTAAGTTGTTTTTGCAGCGCCTGAACATTGGCCGCAGTAATGCGACTGTCGGCATGTATAAACCACAACCATTGCCCAGATGCCTGAGCAGCGCCTTTGTTTAAGCTAATGGCGCGGTTGCCTTTGCAACACTGGATGACTTCCCCCTTAAGTGTAGGAATGTCGCTCAGGTCTTTCAGTAATCGATGCTGCTGGGTTTCTGACACAGCGAGAGGAATAATAATACTGATATCTACTGACATAGAATTTCAAACCACTGTTGCTGTTCGGTATTCATATTTTGTGGTGGGGTTAACATGGCATTTTCCAGTGAGTGGCGAATAGCGTTTGGCGTATCGCGCAGGGGTGAACGAATAAATTCAGCAAACAGCGCCTGAGCTTTGGTTAAGGCGCCGCCATAGGTGGCAAAAAATTGATCCATACTGACATGTTGGCTACTGTCGTCCTTCCAACAATCATAGTCGGTAATTAGGCAGACGGAGCAGTAAGCCATCTGGGCCTCGCGGGCTAAAAATGCTTCGGGCACATTGGTCATACCCACTAAATCACAGTTGGCGGCACTGCGTAAAAAATGACTTTCGGCTCTGGTGCCTAGTCGTGGGCCCTCTATGCAGCCATAGGTTTTGTCTTGGTGCAGGGGGAGGTTAATGCGCTCGGCAGCGTCGATAATATCGGCTGATAGAGCAGGGCAGCAGGGGTTAGCGGTGGCGATATGGGCAGAGACACCCTGGCCAAAAAAGGTTTGCTGGCGCTGACCTCTGGTGTGATCGAAGTACTGGGATACCAGCGCTAAATCACCGGGCCTAATATCTTCCCGCAAACTGCCCGCCGCAGAGATTGAAAAAACCTGGGTAGCACCGAGCTTTTTAAGAGCAAAGATATTGGCTCTGTAGTTTACCTCGTGGGGTAAAAATTGATGGGCTACGCCGTGGCGCGGCAGAAACAAAATTGACTGGCCCTGATACACCCCGCGACTAATGGCTGTGGAGGGGCTGCCAAAGGGTGTATCGATGACAAGATGCTCTTCAATCTCAAGGCCCTCCAGACTGTAAAGTCCAGAGCCTCCAATAAGCGCCAACATTTAGCAGCAACCTGTAGAGGGCTGTTCAAGATTGATATCGGTTTCGGGTATAGGGCTGGGGTCAAATGCGCCGTAATGAATATCACAGTCGCCATGGACCTTAAAATGTTTTGCCAGTCTGGTTTTACTTAGCATCATGGCGGTATTACTGCAGATAGGCACAGGCTCTTCAGTGGCAAACTGCAGGTCGGCGTCCAGAACAAAGCTGTCAGGGCACTCGGGAATGGTGCCTAGATAACGAGCCACCTGAGCGAAATTTTCCCGACTTTCATCAAGGTTAAGCTTAAAGGCGCGAACGGTCATGGAATAAAAAGTGATCATACCCGCCATGGCTTTAATATCTGGGTCATCAATGGTGAGTTCACGTTGGCTGATTATTCGGCTGTCGCTCAGACCCACTCTTGCCATTAGACGCTGGAAGTCCCCAAGATATAGAGCACCACCGAGGCATTCGCCCAGTAATGTGGGGTTAAGTTGCAATTTTTCAGGAATACGGCGATCGGCAAACACATCGGAGAAGAACAGCTCGCCCCCAGGTTTCAATACCCGAAAGATTTCTTTAAACACAGCTTCCTTGTTGGGGGAGAGATTGATAACGCAGTTGGAGATAATAATATCCACACTGTCATCTTTGATACCGATGCTGGTTAAGTCTTCGATATAGCCTAGTTTAAAACGCACATTGGGCGACTTATAGCCAAATTTTTCGGTGTGCCAGTCAATATGTTTCCGGGCGACGGTGAGTTGCTCCTCGGTCATATCAATACCAATGACTTCCCCCTGTTCACCCACCAGCTGGCTGAGGAGGTAAACATCGCGGCCACTGCCGCAGCCAAGGTCGAGAATAGTGCAACCCTCGGCGGCAACCGGCAACGGCGATCCGCATCCGTAGAACTTCTCCTGAACAGCGGGGTGGATATTGTTAAGTAGGGCCTGAATATGAGGCGGGGGCGCCTCAGAAGGGCAGCAGGCGCTGGTTTTAAGGTCTTCGTTGGTGTCGAGAACAGAACCGTAATAGGCTTTGACATTTTTGGTGATATTAGTGTCTTTAGCGCTAGAAGTAGAGCTAGAAGTAGCACTAGATTGAGTGCTGGATTTAGTTGTAGATTTAGCACTGACATCTCTATCCTGAGATGGCTGAACATCGGTATTCATGGTATTTCCCTATGGCTGCAAAACCGCTGCCCTCAATGGCAGCTTCTCTCTATGACAACAGATAGACAAGATAGATTCAACAAGTGGACGGGTAGTCATTTTTTGGGGTTTACACAGGCCCTGAGTCTTATGATACTTGCGCCCTACAAGTTAATTACTGAGCCAAAACACTATGTCTGTTTACAAAGCCCCGCAAAAGGAATTGTCATTTATTTTAGAAGAGCTAGTCGGTTATGACGAGCATTGCAAAATGCCCGGCTACGAAGAAGCCAGTAGCGATATGGTGCAGGCTATTTTGCCTGAAGCGGCGAGATTCTTTGAAGAGGTGGTAGCCCCCACAAATTGGGCGTGCAACGAGCAAGCAGCGCACCTAGACAATGGTAAAGTAATAACCTCGCCAGCCTTAGACGGCGTCTACGAACAGATGGTTGCTGGCGGCTGGTGCTGTCTCAGTGGCGATTCAGATTACGAGGGTGCCGGTTTCCCAGGTGTTATTGATGTTGCGGTGCAAGAGATGCTGCAGTCAGCCAATCTGGGTTTCAGCTTGTTGCCAATGTTAACTCGCGGCGTTATTCATGCCCTGAACCTATATGGCACTGGCGATCAAAAAGACGTATATCTGGGTAACCTTATTTCTGGCGTCTGGTCTGGCACCATGAACCTGACAGAGCCGCAGGCGGGTACTGATTTATCGGCTGTAAAAACTAAAGCTGTGCCGGAAGGCGATCACTTCTTAGTGAGCGGTCAGAAAATTTATATTACCTGGGGCGACCATGATCTCGCCGAGAACGTAATCCATCTGGTGCTGGCGCGACTGCCAGATGCCCCCGCCGGCAACCATGGCATTTCATTGTTTTTGGTGCCTAAGTTCCTCGTTAATGCAGACGGCAGCCTTGGCGAACGCAACGACGTAAAAGCCGTTGGTGTTGAGCACAAACTTGGTATTCACAGCAGCCCCACCTGCACCATGGCCTTTGGTGACAACGGCGGCGCAGTGGGTTATTTGGTAGGGCCCGAGAATAAGGGCCTAATGTGCATGTTCAGCATGATGAACAATGCGCGGTTAAGTGTAGGCCATCAGGGTGTTGGTGTTGGCGAGCGCGCCTATCAGCAAGCGGTTGCCTATGCTTCAGATCGAGTGCAGGGCAAGGTGCAGGGTATTGAAGGTAATGCCCCAATTATTAATCACCCCGACGTAAAGCGTATGCTAATGCAGATGCGTTCAATGAACGAAGCCGGTCGTGCCATGTCGTTCTTTACCATCGCTGCAGAAGATCGCAGTCATCGTCACCCAGATGCTAACCAGCGTAAAGCTGATGCAGAATTAGTTGAAGTAATGACCCCGCTAGTAAAAGGCTGGTGTACCGAAGTGTCCATGGAGGTAACCTCGCTGGGTGTTCAGGTGCATGGTGGTATGGGCTTTATTGAAGAGACGGGCGCAGCACAGCATATGCGCGACGCTCGAATTCTGCCTATTTATGAAGGCACCAATGGTATTCAGGCGCTGGACTTTACCGGCCGCAAATGTCTCCGTGATGGCGGCGAAGTTGTGTCGCGTTTAATTGCAGAGATGCATCAAACGGTTGCTGATCTGTCATCTTCGACGGGTGCCGTTAAGGGTTTGGCTACGGCGTTGTCGACGACCACTGAACAGTGCCAGCAGGCATTGGATTACGTTTTGAACAACAACGAAAAAGCACCTTCCCTGGCTTACAATTACATGATGCTATTTGGTAACAGTGTGTCTTTTTGGCTGCTGGTTAAATTAGCTGCAGCGGCACAGAGACATATTGATCAGGGTTCAGACAATCCTTATTACGGTCAGAAAATAAAAACTGCAACATTCTTTTCTAGTCAAATATTAACCCGCAATCTCGCCTATGTGGCCAGCGTGGTTACAGAGTCAAATTATGCCGAAGAGATACTAGCGGCAGACTTTCAAACGATCTAGTTTGGAGGATCGAAATCGAGGTGGCTCGCTACATGGCGGGCTACCTTCTTATTTAATAATAATTAACTTAAAAACCTAAACCCTTGAGGGGAAACAAATGAACAACGTTTTAACTAAGACTGTCTTAGCGGGCGCTATTGCTGTTGCAGCGGGTGCGTCCAATGCGGCTATGCTTGAAGAAATTGTGGTAACTGCACAACAGCGCGCAGAATCATTGTAGGATGTTCCTGTGTCGGTTGCTGCTGTAACCGCAGAAAAAATGTCCAATGCAGGTATTGTCGATTTACAGGGCCTGTCTGAATTAGTCCCTAATTTCAGCATCAATGAAACCGGCATTTCGACCACTGTTACTATTCGTGGCATCAGTTCTGGTATTAACCCTGGCTTTGAACAGTCTGTGGGTATCTACAACGACGGTATTTTCTACGGTCGCGATCAGCTAGCTCGAATCCCGATGATTGACATGGAGCGTGTAGAAATACTTCGTGGTCCACAGGGTATTTTGTTTGGTAAGAACAGTATTGCTGGCGCGGTTAGCCAGATCAGTGCCAAGCCTACCGACGACTTCGAAGGTTCGGTAACAGCATTGTATGAGCCAGATCACGGCGAGCAAGATCTACGTGTAACGTTGTCTGGTCCACTCAGCGAAAACGTTAGTGGCCGTATCGCCATTCTCGATCGCACTCTGGACGGCTATGTGTTTAACACTGTCTCTGGTCAGGACGAGCAAAACGAAGAAGAGCAGGTTATTCGTGCATCGCTGCGTTGGGATGTCAATGACGATGTTACTGCCAATTTGAAAGTATCGCGCTCAACCTTTGATACTGTCGGTCGTAATATGGAAGTCTATAACAGTATTGGTACGCCAGATCATATCTCCGTGCTGAATAGTTTCGTGGCTACCTCAGACGCTGTTGCCTCTCCGGTTGAATCTGGGCTCAACTACAGTGCCGACAACAACGGTCACTTTAGCGACAACGAAGTCAGTGATGTAACCTTGACTGTCGACTGGGACATGGAAGGCTTCTCGCTGACGTCTGTAACTGGTTTTGTTGAATATGAATTCGATGAAAACTGTGACTGTGACTTTTCTGGTGCCGCTATTTTTGACGCAGCACGTCAAGAAGAGTACGAGCAGTTTAGTCAGGAATTCCGTTTTACCTCAGACCTCGGCGGTGACTTCGACTATATCGGTGGAGTTTTCTTTCAGTCGACAGAGCTGAACTACAAAGACCAGATTAGCCTACCTGCGCCAACATTAATTGGTGATGTACTGGCTGGTCTTGCTCCGGCGCTAGCACCTTTTGCACCTGGTGCCTCTACTGACCGTAGCTTTAATCAGGAAGGCGATCTTTGGGCTGTATTTGCTCAGGGCAGCTATACATTGACCGACGATCTGCGAGTGACTGTTGGTGGACGTTATACTAAAGAAACCAAAGATGCAGACCGCACTCAGCAGCACAAAGCGGTTCCAGCCTTTGGTGGCTTATACCAGCCAGCGGTTACTGCTGATGCCGTTTCTGGCGCCTATAACGCGCTTTGGGGTATTTTCGCGATAGAACCTTACGACAAGATAGTTGGCAAGCTAGATGACAGCTCATTTACGCCAGTAGTGACTGTCGAGTGGGATGCCAATGAAGACACTATGACTTATCTGACTTGGACCAAAGGCTTTAAATCTGGCGGTTTTGATGCGCGCTCTAATGGCCATCCAGATGTAGCTGTTACTAATGCTGGCAACCCGATTAGTGGAAACGCTATTACCGGTAGCTGGGAATTCGATCGCGAAGAGGCGACCAGTATTGAACTGGGTTCAAAGATGTCTCTTGCCGATGGCGCTGCAGAACTTAATATTGCTCTGTATATGACCGAGTATAGCGATCTGCAGGTTTCTCAGTTTGACGGAACTCTTGGCTTTAACGTCACCAACGCTGGTGAAGCGACGGTACAGGGGCTGGAAGCTGATGGCCGTTGGGCTATTTCAGACAACGTCACACTGACTGGTTCTGCAGCGTACCTAGACTTTAATTATGACAAGTTCCCTAACTCACAGTGCTACTTTGGTCAGACGTCCGACTCAGCTGATTTTGCTGGACTCTGTGATGTGGGCGGTCAGCGTAAAGAATACACACCAGAGCTTCAGGGCAATATCGGCGCCGCTTGGATGGGTGATGTAGGCGAAGGTATGGTGCTTAACGCATCGGTTGACCTAGTCTATATGGATGACTACCTCTATGCCTCAAACCTCGATCCACGGACTAAGCAAGACGCTACCACTCAGGTGAGTGCGCGTGTTGCTATCAGTGATACTGACGGTAATTGGGAAGTGGCTCTGTTAGGTCGTAACCTTACTGATGAGACAGTGATCAACTTTGGTGGCAACACGCCACTGGGTGGGACCTTGACTGGCGGTGCTGGTAACTCTTACTACGCTTTCGTCAACCGTCCGATGAATGTTGCACTACAAGCTAAGTACAGCTTCTAAACTCTGAGAGTTTAGTGTGTTAAAAAGAAGTACAAAAAAGGGGCTGCAGAAATGCAGCCCCTTTTTTTATTTTCACGATTCTGGTTTTCTTTACTCTGCGAATGTATTTAGCTTGTTACTCCGCAAGAGCCTCTTAAATTTTCATTCCGCCAGAGCCTCTTAAATTGTTATCCCTCCCGAGCGAAGCGACGAGGGATCTAGAGATTTCTCCTTACAGTCAAAATGACAGAGGGAAGTCGAAATAACAGAGAGAGGTCGAATAAAAAGGTGAAGCCGGCATGACTGTCTGGGCTAGCCGTTATTGCTTAATACAAATCCCACGATCGTTGCGATGGTGGCAATAAACAAAAAAGTACCAACAAACCCAGCAATAATAAATACCAGCGGGTTACCGTTTTCAAAATCGTCTTTCCGGTTCTTGTCGCTTTGAACACCAATACCGGCCGCCAAAACACTTTTTACTACTGAACCTAAACCAGGTCTTTTTTGTTTTTTCTCGTCAGTCACTTCTAGCTGGTTCCTTCTATTTGGTCTCTTCTATTCAGTTTCTTCTAAAGAGCCCTGTTTAATCATTAAGAATTGGCGTTAACCAGCGCTCAAGATCGGGTACCGATAAGCCTTTGCGTTGGGCCAGAGATTCTACCTGATCTGGTGCAATTTTCCCGGTATTAAAATACTTCGCATCCGGGTGACCAAAGTACCAGCCACTCACTGCCGCGGCAGGCGTCATGGCATAGCTTGAGGTGAGTTTTAAACCAATATTCTCGGTGACATTAAGTAGCTTAAACAGCGAGCCTTTCTCAGTATGGTCTGGGCAGGCTGGGTAACCAGGTGCCGGACGAATACCGCGATATTTTTCTTTGATTAAGGATTCATTGTCCAGGGTTTCGTCGGCGGCATAACCCCAGTGCTCAGTGCGCACGCGATGGTGTAGGTGCTCGGCAAAGGCTTCGGCTAAACGGTCAGCTAGAGCCTTGACCATAATGGCATTGTAGTCGTCCAGCTGGGCTTCATACTCAGCCGCTAATTCATCTGCGCCAATGCCCGTGGTAACGGCAAAGGCACCTATGTAGTCGGTTAAGCCTGTTTCTTTAGGCGCAATAAAGTCCGCCAATGAGGCGAGCTCTTCGCTGGCACCGGGCTTTTGAATCTGCTGACGAATCTGGTGCAGGGTGGCGAGGGTTTCGCTGCCATCCTGTGTATAGACTTCAATATCGTCATGCTTAACGGTGTTGGCCGGGAACAGACCAAACACTGCCCGCGCGGTTAGGCGCTTATTATCGATAATATCTTTTAGTAGGGCTTGGGCATCTGCAAACAGACTCTGTGCCGCTTCACCCACTACTTCATCATCGAAAATCTTGGGGTACTTGCCAATCAGATCCCAGGTGATAAAGAACGGCGTCCAATCTATGTAGGGCACCAGTGTTTCTAGTGGATAATCGTCCAGCACAGTGACACCCAATGTGTTGGGTATCTCTGGCTGATAGTCGCGCCAGTTAAGTTGCGGCTTCTGTTTAATGGCATCGGAATAGGCATACAGAGTTCCCCTTGGGGTTCTGTTGGCCGTGCGCAGCCTTACCGCGTCATAGTCGCGACGGATGTCGGCAATAAAGGCATCGCGATGCTCCTTGCTAATAAGCTTGCTGGCAACACCCACAGCACGTGAGGCATCAGAAACATAAATGGTCTGATTGTTTTCGTAGCTCGGGGCAATTTTGACCGCGGTGTGCGCCTTGGACGTAGTAGCACCACCAATCATCAGTGGCACAGTAAAGTCCTGGCGCTGCATTTCTTTTGCCAGGGTTACCATCTCATCGAGAGAGGGGGTAATAAGACCAGAGAGACCAATAATGTCGACGTTCTGCTCACGGGCAGTGGTGAGAATCTTTTCCGCAGACACCATCACGCCGAGGTCAATCACCTCGTAGTTGTTGCACTGCAAAACCACGCCAACAATATTCTTGCCGATATCATGAACATCACCCTTTACGGTGGCCATAAGAATCTTGCCATTGGTGCTGGCGGCGGCATCTTTTTCATCTTCGATATAAGGCTGTAGATAGGCGACTGCCTGTTTCATAACTCGGGCAGACTTAACCACCTGGGGTAAAAACATTTTGCCTGAACCGAATAGGTCGCCAACGATATTCATACCGTCCATCAGCGCGCCTTCAATCACATGTAAGGGGCGATCGGCTTGTTGGCGAGCCTCTTCAGTGTCTTCTTCGATATAGGCGGTAATGCCTTTAACAAGGCTGTGCTCGAGACGACGATTAACATTGCCATCGCGCCAGCTAAGGTCTTCTACGGAAGCCTGCTTAGAACCATCACCACGATACTTGTCGGCAATAGCCAGTAGGTTATCGGTACCCTCAGAGTTGCGGAACAGCACCACATCTTCAACTACTTGGCGCAGCTCCTCTGGCAGATCGTCATACAGGGCCAACTGACCGGCATTAACAATGCCCATGGTTAGACCTTCGCGAATAGCATGGTAGAGAAACACCGAATGAATCGCTTCACGCACCGGATTATTACCGCGGAACGAAAACGACACATTGGAAATTCCGCCGCTGATAAGCGCATGTGGCAGGTTCTTTTTAATCCAGCTGCAAGCCTCAATAAAATCCAGACCATAGCGATTGTGCTCTTCAATACCGGTGGCTACGGCAAAGCAATTGGGGTCAAAGATAATATCTTCAGCCGGGAAGCCAATATCGCTCACCAGCATGTCGTAACTGCGCTGGCAGATCTGCTTGCGGCGCTCCAGGTTATCGGCCTGACCGTCTTCATCAAAGGCCATCACCACAATGGCAGCGCCGTGCTTTTTGCACAGCTTGGCCCGTTCGATAAATTCTGCTTCGCCTTCTTTAAGGCTGATGGAATTGACCACCGACTTGCCCTGAATACACTTCAGGCCAGCTTCAATAACGTCCCATTTCGAGGAGTCGACCATAATGGGCACTCGAGAAATATCCGGCTCGCCAGCGACTAAGTTGAGAAACTTAACCATGGCTGGCAGCGACTCGAGCATGCCTTCGTCCATGTTTACATCGATAATTTGCGCGCCATTAATAACCTGCTGGCGGGCAACTTCTAATGCTGCATCATAATTTTCTTCAAGAATCAGGCGCTTAAATACGGCAGAACCCGTGACATTGCAGCGCTCGCCAACATTCACAAAAAGCGAGTCAGCATTGATAGTAAAGGGCTCAAGGCCAGAGAGCCGTAAGGCGGGCTCAATAGTGGGAACCAGACGTGGCTTGATATCGGCCACGGCATCGGCAATCGCGCGAATATGTTCTGGCGTGGTACCACAGCAACCACCAACAATGTTTAGTAGGCCAGCAGAAGCAAACTCAGCTACGGTCTCGGCCATATTGGCGGCATCCAAATCGTAGCCGCCAAACTCATTCGGTAATCCCGCGTTGGGGTGAGCGCTAACCAGTGCGTCGGCATTGGTAGAAATTTCTAGAAGGTGAGGGCGTAGCTCTTTGGGGCCCAGAGCACAGTTCAAACCAATACTCAGCGGCTTGCTGTGGCGAACAGAGTTCCAAAACGCTTCAGGCGTCTGGCCGGATAAAGTACGGCCACTGGCATCGGTAATGGTGCCACTGATCATAATAGGTAGCTCATGATCGAGTTCTTCAAACACCAGCTGCACAGCGAAAAGCGCAGCCTTGGCATTCAGAGTATCAAAAATAGTCTCGACCATAATCACATCCACGCCGCCCTCAATCAGGGCGTGGGTAGATTCCACATAGGCTTCAACCAGCTCATCAAAGGTTACGTTGCGCGCACCGGGATCATTCACATCCGGTGATAGAGAAGCCGTTCTGCTAGTGGGCCCCAGAACACCAGCAACAAAGCACGGGCGCTCAGGCGTCGAGAATTCATCTACAGCCTTTCGGGCCAGCTGGGCAGAGGCAACATTAATCTCGCGAGAGATCGCTTGCATGTCGTAGTCGGCCTGGGAAATCGTGGTGGAGTTAAAGGTATTGGTCTCAATAATATCTGCACCGGCATCTAGATAGGCACGATGAATATCACAGATAATATCCGGCTGCGTCAGGCTAAGCAGGTCATTGTTACCCTTGAGGTCGGTATGCCAGTCAGCAAAACGCTCACCGCGAAAGTGTTCCTCTTCCAGGGTATGGCGCTGAATCATCGTGCCCATGGCGCCATCTAAAACCAGAATTCGCTTTTTGGTTGCTTCAAAAATGCTATTAGCCATATCCTTATCTATTTCCTTGGGAGCCTTGGTTTGCGTGATGTATCAAAATATTTCGATGGATGCGCATAATAACAAGATATATCTAAAAAGCGACCTTTAAAACAAAAGAAGCTTTCGCCCAAACCCATCAATGTCGTAGAATACCCGAGTTATTTACTCAAGTTTAGCGCTCAGGAAACCAACATGCTCAATGTCAACATTACAGAATCAGCTCAAGTCTACCTTGCAGGCCTATTAGAGAAACAAAATTGCGAAGGCATTGGCGTGCGTATGTTCGTCAGCGACCCAGGCACACCCAAAGCCGAGACCTGCATAGCCTACAGCCGCCCCGGTGAGCATAACGAAGAAGATTTGGTTGTTCCCTACGATGCGTTTAACGCCTATTTTGAGCAACGCAGTATTCCTTTCCTCGATGAAGCCAAGGTAGATTTCGCGGAAGACAAGTTTGGTGGCCAGCTTACAATTAGAGCGCCCAACTCAAGATTACCGAACATTAGCGACGATAGCCCCATTGAAGATAAGGTTAACTACCTGCTCTATAACGACATCAATCCAGGCCTAGCTTCTCACGGTGGCGTAGTGTCACTTTCAGAGATGGCCGAAGGAGTTGCGGTGTTGGAATTTGGCGGGGGCTGCCAAGGTTGTTCGGCGGTATCGCTGACGCTTAAAGAGGGCGTTGAGAAAACGTTGATGGAAAAAATTCCTGAGCTGAAAGGGGTTAGGGATGTGACTGACCATACTGATACTAGTAATGCTTATATGTAATAGTTAGAAAATTATCGACATAAAAACCTCGCTTTTGCGGGGTTTTTTTATATCTGCAATTTCTGCTGAAGTGAGGGAAATCTAACAGATTAGTTGAGCCTAAAACAATTAGCGGTATTACTATGTCCATTCTGATTTTCTTAATATTTTAGAGCGATGACAGCAAGAAACGGGTCGTCTCCGCGTCTAGATCGAAATAATATAGACGGTCTTTCTCATTGATTAAAAAGGAAAAATCATGACTCAACTTGAATCAAAAGTTGCCATTATCACTGGTGCAAGCTCGGGCATTGGGCGGGCGACAGCAAAAATATTTTGTCAGGAGGGGGCCAAGATAATTGTTGGCGCACGGAGAGAAAAAGAGCTGCATGCTCTCGTTAGTGAAATTAATGAAGCCGGGGGAGAAGCGGTTGCCTTGGCTGGTGACGTAACTAAAGAAAGTTACAGTAAGGCTTTGGTAGACTTGGCTATAGCTTCCTTTGGAAAGCTGGATATTGCATTTAATAATGCTGGCACGCTTGGCAAAGGTGGTATTACAGAACTTAGTATTGAAGATTGGCAAGCAACTATTGAGACTAATCTTAGCAGTGCGTTTTTGGCGGCTAAATATCAAATTCCAGCAATGCTGAAGCAGGGAGGTTCGATGATTTTCACGTCCTCTTTTGTGGGGCACAGCGTCGGTATGCCTGGTATGGCTGCTTATTCGGCGAGTAAAGCTGGCCAAATTGGGCTGATGAAATCTCTTGCTAGTGAATATGGCCCGCAAGGTATCCGGGTAAATGCTATTTTGCCTGGCGCTACGCAAACTCCCATGGCTGAGGAGTTTGGGACTGATCCGAGCGTCATCGAATTCATTAGTAATATGCATGCTTTGAAACGTCAAGCTGAGCCTGAAGAGATTGCCCGTTCTGTGGTGTATCTTGCATCTGATGCTTCTAGCTTTACAACGGGTACGGCGATGCTGGTGGACGGCGGCGTTTCTGTTTGTAAGACATGATTAGAAACACGGATATCTGAGGATTTGGGATTATGTGTTCTAGAGCGTACTTTCTCTTTTGAGATTATTGGTAGATATAGTCATAAAGAGCAATTAAAAAACCCCGCAAAAGCGGGGTTTTTTAATATGTTTTCATCTCGAACGAATGTGAGAGATCTCAAAGAGATCCTTCGGCTTCGCTCAGGGTGACAACTCTATTGAGTTGTCACGTCAACAATCTGCTGCGCTGCAATCAACTTGCCTTCTTCTGCCGACTTCTGGAATGACTCAATCTGGTCGAAGTTCATGTAGCTATAAACTTCTGCAGACATTGAGTCAATCTTGCTGGCGTATTCCATATACTCGGCTACTGTTGGCAGTCGACCTAGGATGCCGCCGACTGTTGCTAGCTCTGCGGAGGTTAGGTAAACGTTGGCGCCATCACCTAAACGGTTAGGGAAGTTACGGGTTGATGTAGACAGTACAGTTGCGCCTGCTAGTACCCGTGCCTGGTTACCCATGCACAGTGAACAGCCTGGCATCTCTGTGCGAGCACCGACTTTACCGTAGATGTTGTAGTAGCCTTCTTCCATCAACGTGTGGGCGTCCATACGTGTTGGTGGGCAGATCCAGAATCTTGAATCTACTGAACCGGCTTCGTCGAGCAACTTGCCCG
>Ga0307998_1000169_pt1 | contig 38003 bp, 27 predicted proteins | sample Davwhametageno37_FD_203147 | JGI IMG/M metagenome (GOLD analysis project Ga0307998, IMG submission 203147) | Marine microbial communities from Davis Island wharf, Antarctic Ocean - #37 | ecosystem: Environmental > Aquatic > Marine > Unclassified | place: Antarctic Ocean: Davis Island wharf... | reverse complement strand
GGAATTGGCAGTATATTTATTCCCTAATCCTATTAATCTAGCTGGGATATCAAAACAAGAACAGACATAAGCAAATAATAACGAAATATTTCCGCACCAGACCTTATCTTGATTATTCATAACTCTTTGATATTGTTGTATAGGAGTTAAAGTATTCATGCTGTCAGAAGGGATTCCTCTCTTATCTTCTAAGGCATCAAGAATGGTTTTTGCAAGTAAATTTATCCTTTTTCTTTCTGAAGTAATATTCTTTAAGCAAGCTCCAAATTCTTTTTGAGCAGCTCTCTTTTCTTCTTTACTCGGAGTAAATTCTAAAAATTTATCACTAGTTATTCCCATAAAAGAAACATCTGTTTCATGAATATAAAAACTATTATTAGTTGAAGCTCTGCCATTTTTTTGATTAATAGTTTTAGAGTCATAGCTCGTGTTGATCGAATATTGATGAGATTTGTTATCTGTAGTAATAACTTCTATGATAAGTATTTTATAAATGTTTTCCGTTGAATTTTTATTGAATTTTAATGAAAAAAATTCTTTGTTAGAGGTTGAATGGCTAGTATCATTTACTTTGAATATATATTTTTTAAAATTGGGATATGTATTTTTAAAATAAAAATTAATTGTCACTGAGTCTTGATCTGATTCGGAAACGATACTTTCTATTTTAGAGTAAAATAACTTATTACTAGCTGGATAAACAACGTTATAGTTTTTACTGTATCGATGAGAGTAGATCGTTTGTGAGGTCGTATTTTCTTTTAATATGTAAGATTGTTTACTGGAGGAATCTTCCTCCTTGTTATTGGTTGTGCAACCAGAAGCAAATAAAAGAAAAAGTAATATAATCTTACTGTCTATAAAAAAAACAAGATTTCGGATTGATTTAATTATAAACATTCTTTTATATATTAATATATTCTACCATTTCTCCAGCTATCAACAGCTCTAAACCAGCTGCTTTTATACATAGATGAGCGGCTTAAGCTATAATCGTTAGCACTAACAGGGTTCTTTACTTGATGAAAAGTAAAGCTTATCGACATCATATTGTTTTCTTCACCGTAAATCCAATTTTCGTATTCGCTGGTTTTGTAAACTACGTTTGCCGAGCCGTAAATAATGTAAATTATTCCTCTATCTGTTTTCCAGCCTTCTAAATAAGATGTAAAATACTTGTTAGCATTTTCTACTCGGGTATAAAATTCTCTAATGAGTGTTCTGGCTCTTTCACTGCTTCCTGCTAAATTAAGCCAGTGGTTATCTATGGCTAGTTTTTTATCTTCACTATCGGTAAGTAGGGAATATTCTTTTTTCGTTGAGATGTAACGCATTGGTCCAATCATATTTTCTGGGTTCTTCACTTTCGGAAAATACTCTTGAAAATTAAAAAATGTTGGGCCCGTTTTTATGTCTTCAGAAGTTTGGAAGTGGTAGAGTCCTTTTTCTTTAACAATATACTCTAAGTGGTTGGTAGAGTCAAAGTCTAGTTGCGAAAGAAGTTGCGATTTAAAAACAATCGTTTCATCTGAACTAAATGGAGGTTTTGCAATGGGTAGATCAGTATTGTAGTGTTTTAGGGTAATAGATTTTGCTGGGTTATTTTCATTTTTTTTGATAATAACTTTTTCATTATTTTTAAAATTATTTTTAAAAACAACAGCTTTATTAGAGTCTAGCATCAAATAATTTTGATCGTTATAAATGTCAGATCGATTAACTGTTATTTTTTTTTTAATGTAATGATCGCGTGATAAATCATTTACCGTTATCACTAAATCATAAGTATTGTTAGGAAGTGTTTTAATAGGAATGATTCCATCCAAAAGTTTCTTTTTTTTATTTTTTCTAAAATCTGTAAAAGATATTGACGCACTATCAGTTAATGATTTTGTTGCTCTATTCATTAATTCATAATGAATTAAAATATTAGCACTAAAAGCAGTATCTCCTTGTTTTTTTGTATATAAAATATTAGCAGAATTCAATCTAAAATGCACCTCAGTAAGCGCATCATTTTTATGAAATACTTTGTAATCTGGATCAATTAAATTTAAACCTGGCATATAAATACGAGCCACATTTTTATTAGACCCACTATTTTTGGAGACAGAGCAACTGTATATAATTAAAGTAATAACTGATATGGTTAATAATTTAAACTTCAAGTTGTGGGTCGTTTTCAGGTAGTAGTTCATTAGGTAGTTGTTTTTTTGTTTTTGCACCTAATTTTTTAATTCTTATTGTTGCATCAATTAAATTACCATTACCAGTTCTTAATTTGATAAATGCTTTATCGTAAGCAATATTAGATTGGTCTAAAGATTTTTTTATTCTCCCCATATCTTCTATAAATCCAACAAACTTATCATGCAGAGCTCCAGCCTGTCTAGCAATTTCTATAGCATTTTTAGTTTGTTTTTCATTGTTCCAAACAGATTTAATCGTTTTTAAAGTAGCTAAAAGTGTTGATGGAGTTACAATAACTACTTTTTTATCCCATGCGTATTGGTAAAGATGATTGTCTGCTTGCATAGCTAAACCAAAAGAAGATTCAATAGGCATAAATAACAAAACAAAATCAGGAGAATCAATCCCTTTTCCGGTAGTATAATGCTTTTCGCTAAGCCCCTTAATGTGACTTTTTACAGAGGTAATATGATTTTTGAGTGACCTTTCTTGTGCTTCTTTATCTTCTGAATTGATATAGTTTTGGTAAGCAATCAAAGAAACTTTTGCATCAACAATAATGTGTTTGTTTTCGGGAAGCAGGATTATAACGTCTGGCTGAATTCTATTTCCTTCATCATTTGTTGTACTGTATTGTGTTTTGTATTCTTCACCATCTATTAATCCAGAACTTTCAAGTACCTTTTCTAAAATTAATTCACCCCAATTACCTTGAGCTTTATTATCGCCTTTTAATGCTTTTGTTAAATTATGAGCATCTTCACTCATTTGCGTATTTAATTTCTCTAACGATTTAATTTGTTCAATTAATGAAGTTCTATCTTTAAGCTCTTTTTCATAGGTTTCATCAACTTTTGCTTCAAATGTTTTAATGTTTTCTTTTAAAGGGTCTAATATTTCGCTTAATCGTTTTTGGTTGGCTTGGGCAAAATCGGTTGTATTTTGTTTTAATAATTTATTGGCAATGTTTTCAAACTCTAAAGTAAACTTCTTTTGCATTTGGTCTACTTCAGCTTTTTGATCTGTTAATTTGGTGGTAATGTTTTGATTTGATTCTTTTAGCTGAGCATTTTCGGTAAGTAATAAACTTTTTTGCTCGGATAGCTTATCTAAATTATCTTTTTGCTCTTTAAAAATATCTCTTGAGGTATTTATTTTACCAGTCAATTCCCCTTTTTCTAAAGAGAGCGCATTAATTACTTTGTTTAACACATCTTTTTCCAATGCTAAATCATTGATTCTATTGTTCAATAATTCAAGTTCAGAACTGTTTTTTTCAGGAGTAGAAGTATCCCCTTTTTTGATTAACCACCCTAGGGCAAAACCAATTCCAATTCCTATAATTAATAATACAATACCCATTAAATCCATACTCAAATTCTAAAGCAATAAAGTTAAGATAAATAAAGTGTCATTTTAAGCTTGGATGGGAATCTTTTGCTGAGTTTTTGTGCTGTATTTTGCTTGGGTTTCTATAAGATTCTGAATCAGCGTGAATATCCTAGTACCCTCCATGAATTTTAGGTCTTAAGTTAGCGGCATCAGGTTGATTAATTGCTAATTCAATTTTATCTAAAAAAACTTGCTTGTCTCTGCTGAGTATTCCTTTTAAAATTAGATTGTTAGAGGCGTGATCACTTCTAAATATTGTTTCGTTCAATTCTAATTTTTCCATAAACGTTCGCATTTCAGTAAACAACTCTGGTTGTGTTAATTCTATAAAATTTCCTTTGTAACGGCTTTTATAATGGTCTAATCCTTTGTGTGCTGTTAATACTAATGTAGATGCATATTTTGGTTGCGTTTCATTCAAAACTTTTGCAGAGTTAACAGCATGTTGACGCGTTAATTCTTGTCCTCCAACACCATTAATTATCATAACAGAGCTGCTCATACCAACAGATTTAGATTTGTTTAGCCCTTCAATGGTGGTTTCAAAAGTTTCTCCTTTTTGTATGCATTCAAGCACTTGGCTGTCGCCAGACTCTATGCCAACATAGATAAGTGTTAGACCAGCTTCGTATAATTCTTTTAACTCAGTATCTGTTTTTCGTGCTAAATTGCTGGGAGAGGCATAAGTGGAAATTCTGTTGAGTTTAGGAAAAGTTTCTTTTAATTTAGTTAGAATACGTAATAATCTAGTGGTAGAAAGAACTAAAGGATCTCCATCAGCTAAAAATATTCTTCTTATTTGGTCAGCATAAGGGATAAAAGAGTCAATATCTTTAAAGACATCTTTCTCTTTTCTGGCGGTAAATTGCTTAGAGGTGTACATTTCACAAAACGAACATTTGTTCCAGCTACATCCTAAAGTAATTTGTATAATTAAGGATCTCGCTTCGCTTGGTGGTCTAAATAATGGTTCATTATAGTGTATTGGAAAATGATTCATACGGTAAAAATACAGAAACCGTTTAACACATTTTAGTACAGTTTATTTCCTAATAATTATACTTTTGTAACGAAAATAATTTGCATGAGATATACCTTAATAATATTGTTTAGTTTGTTGCTTAAACTTTCTGTTGGACAGACTATTATCGAAAAAGAAATTCAATCTAAAAGAGTAGGTATTGCTCCTGTAATAGATGGTATTTTGGATGATGCTGTGTGGTTGAATGTTCCGATAGCTAAAGATTTTATCCAAGGAAATCCTTACCCAGGAAAAAAGGCTTCACAAAAAACGGAGGTTAAAGTTATTTACGATAATACAGCTATTTATATAGGTGCTAAGTTGTATGATGTTTCTAAAGATAGTATTATCAGACAATTAAGTCAGCGAGACAATGAAGATAACACAGATGTATTTGCTGTTTTTTTAGATACGTATGATGACGATCAGAGTGGGTACGGCTTTATTGTGCATCCAACTGGTGTTCAGTGGGATGCAAGGTATTCTCAAGAGCAAGGTCAAGATGTGTCATGGAATGCTGTTTGGATTAGCAAGATTACAATTGATGATTATGGGTGGTATGTTGAAATGAAAATACCTTATTCAGCTATCCGTTTCCCTGAAAAGAAAATTCAAGAATGGGGAATCAATTTCTCAAGAAAAATAAGGCGACACAGAGAGTTTAGTCATTGGAGCACGATTGATCCCAAAGTGAATGGTTTTGTTAACCAGTGGGGAAAACTAACGGGGATTAAAAATATTGAAGCACCAGTTAGATTAATGTTTTTACCGTATATATCATCGTATGTAGAGCATTATCCGTTCAATGTTGAGGGGAAAAGTAATTACTCTAATTCTATTAATGGAGGGATGGATGTAAAGTATGGAATAAACGATGCATTTACATTAGATATGACATTGATTCCTGATTTTGGACAAGTACAATCAGATAATCAGGTGTTAAACCTTTCTCCTTTTGAGGTCCGATTTGATGAGAATAGACCTTTTTTTACTGAGGGAACAGAACTTTTTAAAAAAGGAGGGTTATTTTATTCAAGAAGGTTGGGGGCTGCACCAATTAATTCTTCTAATGCTGGTAATAATTTAGGGGAGAACGAATCTGTAATAGAAAATCCTGCTGAATCGCAATTAATTAATGCTACAAAAATTTCAGGAAGAACTAAAAGTGGCTTGGGAATTGGAGTTTTTAATGGCGTTAGCAAAAATATGTATGCTACAATAAAGGATAGTGTTTCTCGAGCTTCTAGAGAGGTGTTAACAGATCCTCTAACCAATTACAATGTATTGGTTTTGGATCAGAATTTAAAAAATAACTCTTATGTTACCTTAATTAACACGAATGTTTCTAGAGGAGGAAGTGCATATGATGCGAATGTTACGAAAGCAATGTTTAAATTGAATGACAAGAAGAATGTATTTTCTGTAGAAGCTGGCGGAACTTTATCTCAGTTGTATTTTTCTGACTCTTTAAGTTTAGGACATTCGTTAAATATAGGGGTAGAGAAGAATGGAGGGAACTTAATGTATGGAATTGAATATTTTGAAGAGAGTGATACCTATGACCCAAATGACTTAGGCTTTTTATACAATAACAATAGTCGTGGTGGAGGAGCCTTTATTGAATATAAGGTTTATGAGCCATTTTGGAAATTCAACAACACTTGGTCAGAGCTAAATGTGGAATATGAACGCTTATATAATCCAGATAAATTTACAACTTTAGGTATTACTTCAGAGTTTGGAGTAACGTGGCGTAATTTTTTAACTACCGGTATGTTTTATCGTATGGATCCTATTGAGATTTACGATTTTTTTGAGCCAAGAGTTTGGGGTAGATTTTATGCTATACAATCCAGTAATAATGTAGGAGGTTTTCTCTCTAGTGACTATCGAAAAAAGGTGGCAATTGATATGAATGGTAATTACAGGAAATTTAATGCTAAAGGGAGGTATAGGTTCAGTTTTAGTATTGCTCCTAGGGTTAGATTTAGCGATAAATTTTCTATGCGTTATAGTTTTGAAAGAAATGGATTTGTGGAGGATGAGGGTGCTGCAATTGATTTGGATGGAGATGGAACTATAATTGGAGATGATATTATATTTGGAAAAAGAGATCAAAAAACCTATACTAACGTGCTTTCTGCAAGTTATATATTTACCAACAGAATGGGGTTAACATTAAGAATGAGGCATTATTGGTCAAAGGTAGATTACAATTCATTTCATGTATTGGACAATGAAGGTCATTTAACGGCTTCAAATTATCTTGGAGTAGACTTGGATGGAGAATCGTTGCATAATACAAATTTTAATGCTTTTAGTGTTGATATGGCTTATCGTTGGGTATTTGCTCCAGGGAGTGAATTAAGTCTGGTGTTTAAAAGTAATTTGACTGCTTTTGATAATAATGTTGCTCGATCATATACCAAAAACTTTAAAAATACATTAGAGTCTGCTCAAACAAAGAGTATATCTTTAAAGTTATTATATTACATAGATTACCTGTCGTTAAAACGGAAAAAGAACTAACTTTATAACAAGAATTAAAGTATATGAGAATAGTAGTATTGATAGCATTAATTGGATGTTTTTGTAGTGTAAGCGCTCAAGAGGAAATAGCGGTTCAATCTGGGGAGTATGTTGATGCTCATAACTATGGTGGTAAAAAGGAATTTAAACGATTTCTATTACAAGAACTAAATTATCCTAAAGCTGCTTTGTTAAGTAAAACTGAAGGAACTGTTGAGGTTGCTTCGATTATAAATAACAAGACCGGTTTACCAAGTAAAATTCATGTTAAAAAATCGGTGTCAAAAGAATTAGATGCTGAAGCGATGCGTCTTTATAAGCTGGTTTTGTTTACGCCAACATTTTATAAAGGTGATGATAAGATTGCTTATAGTACTTTAAAATTTAAATTTTCAACTAAAATCTATAAGCGTTTTAGCAAGAAAAGAAGCTATAAGGATGCTTTAGAAAAATATGAGGGAGTAGTTGATACGTTTAAAGTTTACAGGGATAATCAGGTTAAGATAAAACCTCAGACATTGTTTGACGATACATTAGAGAATATCTCTACATTTATTCAGAAAAATTTAAAATACCCACAAGGAACTTTAAACTTGAATATAACAGGAACTGTAAAATTGTTTTTTGTTGTAGAGCCATCAGGAAGAGTGACTAATATTAAACTGCAAAAACCTTTAGGTGGAGGAGCATCAGAGGAAGCAATAAGGCTATTGTCTTTAACAAAGTGGAAAGCAGGAGAAAAAGATGGTCAAAAAGTTCGAGTAAGTAAAAGCTTTGAAGTTGAATTCAATTTATCAAACGAGTCTATCATGGATTATGTGCCTACGAGTTATTAAGTAGTAATAACTTATCAAACCTTATTAACAACACTTGAATATACTTTTTTTTTCAGCGAATTTTGAATAGAATTAAATTTTAGTCATGCAGCAGTATTTAGATTTATTAGATCACATTTTAACGAAGGGAACTCAAAAGGGAGATAGAACAGGAACAGGAACAATTAGTTGTTTTGGATACCAAATGCGTTTCGATTTAAGTGAAGGATTTCCATGTTTAACAACTAAAAAGCTTCATTTAAAATCTATTATCCATGAGTTGTTGTGGTTTCTTAAAGGAGATACAAATATTAAGTATTTGCAAGAAAATGGTGTGAAAATTTGGGATGGATGGGCAACTGATGTTGGTGATTTAGGTCCTGTTTATGGTTATCAGTGGCGTAATTGGAATGGCGATGGAATTGATCAGATTACTAATTTAATTAATGAGATTAAAACAAACCCAAATAGTAGACGATTATTGGTTTCGGCTTGGAATCCAAGTGTAATGCCGGATACAACTGTTTCTTTTGATGAGAATGTAGCGAATGGAAAAGCAGCTTTACCGCCTTGTCATGCATTTTTTCAATTTTATGTAACGGATGGTAAATTATCTTGTCAGTTATATCAACGTAGTGCAGATACCTTTTTAGGAGTGCCGTTTAATATTGCTTCTTACGCATTATTTACAATGATGGTAGCGCAAGTTTGTGGGTTAGAGTATGGAGATTTCATTCATTCTTTTGGAGATGTTCATTTATATAATGATCATATTGATCAAGCAAAATTACAATTGACTCGTGACCCTAAAAAATTACCAACAATGAAAATGAATCCTGAAATCAAAAGCATATTTGATTTTAAGTTTGAAGATTTTGAGTTGGTAAATTATGAACCACATGCACATATTAAAGCTTCAGTTTCTTTATAAATTATTTTTCGTCTCACTGAGCCTGTCGAAGTTTAGATAAAAACAAAGTAACTCCATGCAAGAACTTAACCTTCCACAGTATCCTCTTAAAATAAAAGAGGAGGATGGAACGCGTTATATTTTCGATACTATTCGTAAAAAATATTTGGTTCTTTTTCCCGAAGAATGGGTGCGTCAGAATTTTGTTCAGTTTTTAGTTCGTGATAAGAATTATACAGCAAGCTTAATTGCTATTGAAAAAGGACTGAAGTTAAATGAGTTGCAAAAGCGGGCAGATATTGTAATTTATGATAAGCAAGCCAAACCAATCGTGTTAATTGAGTGTAAAGCTCCAAAAGTTAAAATTAATCAACAAGTTTTTGAGCAAGTAGCACGTTATAACATGGTATTTAAAGTTCCTTATTTAGTGGTAACAAATGGCTTAGAACATTATTGTGCTAAAGTTAATTTCGAAACAAATAGTTTTGAATTCTTAAAGGATATTCCTGATTATAAAGAGTTATAGTTTTTGTTACCTCACAGAAAGTCCTAAGAATTAATTGCTTTAAGTAATCTGTGTGATTTAATTACGATTTATTAGCACGGAAAAAATACTTAATTTTAACTTGTGAGAATTATCCTTTTAACTATATTATTAATCTGCTTTACAACTGCCAAAGCACAACATGCAAAAATTAATTTTGCATTAAAGTTTGAGATGGCCAAACATTCTAATCAAAATCAGCTGTTTTCTTTATTTGTATTGGGTGATGCTTCAAAGATTAGAAGCGAAGTAGTAAAATTGAGAGGTGAAGTTGTTCGGTCTACTGGCAATATTGTTCAAGTTAAACTACCTATCCATGCAATTACTAACTTTTCAAAGAATGATTTTGTTCAGAGTATCCCTTATTCTTTTTCTAAAGGGCAAGTTTTAAATGATACAATGAATATCCATAACAATGTAACTCCTATCCATAATGGTGTTTCACCTTTGTTAAGTTCTTATACGGGTAAAGGAGTTGTTTATGGAGTTATCGATACAGGAGTAGATCTTATACATCCTGATTTTAGAGATACATTAGGGAGTACTCGGATTTATAGAGTTTGGGACCAAACAACAGGGTTGTATTGTGATTCAGCTTCTATAGATAATGGAACATGTACTCAGGTAGAGGTTAGTGTTGCTGGACATGGAACGCATGTTGCAGGTATCTCTGCAGGTAATGGATTAGCATTAAATAAGTATTGGGGTGTTGCTACTGAAGCAAAATTAGTAGTTGTAAAAAGCAATTTTAACTCACCTAATTGGTTGTCAACAGTTGTGGATGCAGTTGATTATATTTATGCTGTTGCAGATTCGTTAAATATGCCATGTGTAATTAATGCGAGTATTGGTGATTATTTTGGGTCGCATGATGGTACTGATCCTGCAGCATTATTAATTGATAGTATCATTAATTATAAAGAGGGTAGAGCATTTGTTTGTGCTGCTGGTAATGCAGGATTTTTTAAATGGCATGTAGAGCAAATCGTTACGGTTGACACCTCTTTCTCATGGTTAAAGTATAATCCTAGCTCAGCGTTAGGCGTGGGCTCAGTTTTTTATGAAGTATGGTCTGATACTATTGATTTTAACGATGTAGATTATGCTTTTGGAGCTAATTTACCATCTGGTTCTTTTGAAGAGAGAGGTAGAACTCCATTTTTTAATATTCGAAATAGGTTAGGAATATTTACAGATACTATTACAAATAGCGGTAATATTTTAGCTATTGTAGAAACGTATGCAGAAGTTCAAGGTGATAAATATTTGTTGCAAGTATTCCTAAATGAACCAGATTCAAATACATATAATTTTAGCATGTTAAATACTGGAAGTGGGGTATATGATTTTTGGTCACACCATTATTTAGGAACTTCTGAGGTGGTAGGTATTGATAGTTTGCCAACAGTTGCTGAGTATCCACCAATAGCATATTATACGTTGCCAGATTCTAATAAAACTACAGTTAGTAGCTTTAGTTGTTCGCCAGTGCTTTTAACGGTTGCTAATTTCGAAAATCGTAAAACATATTTAGATTATGATTCTATTGAGAGAGTAAATTCAGAAACAGTTGGAATGATTGCGAACTCATCGAGTATAGGGCCAGATAGGAGGGGCAATATAAAACCAGATATTGGAGCTACAGGAAATTGGACTATTGGTCCAGTTTCAGCAATTTTAGTAGCAGCAAATTTAGCTTCACCTTATCCAGTAAATAGGGAAAGGATAGCTTTGGGAGGGATGCATAGAATTAATGGAGGAACTTCAATGGCTTCACCTGTTTTAGCTGGAATTGTAGCGTTGTATCTAGAAAAATGTCCAACAGCAACTATGGCTGAAATTAAAGCAGCAATTATTGGAACGGCTAAACAAGATTTCTTTACTGGAGTTGTGCCAAATCCTTATTTTGGTTACGGTAAGGTAGATGCTTTTGCAGTTCTTAATCATTCAAATTATAGTTTGTCAATTGGTTCGGATCAAAATATTTGTGAGGGAGATAGTGTGCAACTTAGTTCTCCTGCATTTTCATCTTATCAATGGTCAACAGGAGATACTGTTCAAAATGTGTTTTTTGATTCGACAGCAGTGGATGTATCTGTTAATGTTCTAAACATAAGTGGGTGTATGGCGCGTTCAGATACAGTTAATGTAATATGGCATCCATTACCAATTAAACCGACAGTAGTGGTTAATGGGAATGATACATTAGTGTATTCTACCACTCTAAATTTACAATGGTTTTATAATACAAACGCTTTAACTGGAGAAGTGGATACCATGCATTTAGCTTTGAATAATGGTGCTTATTATGTTCAGGTAACTGATGGGGTTGGATGTGTTGCTTTATCTGATACAGTGACATTAACAGCAGTAGGTATTGAAAAAAGTACAACCAATTCATTTTCTATTTATCCGAATCCAACTAAAGGCCTTTTAATAATTCAACTAGCTGACAAAAAAATTCAATCACTTCGTATAATTAACCTTTTAGGAGAAGTGTTAATGGATAAAAAGATAAATAATCAAGACAATATAATTGAGTTAGAATTGACCCAATTTGCTGAAGGGGTTTACTATATGCAATTAAATTCTATGGAAGAAAAATACCTGCAAAAGCTTATTTTGTTACGTTAGTTAAATCCTTTAATTAGGATGTGGTTATTATCCTTATCTTCGTTTTATGATTCAGAAAATTAAAAGAATAAGCGCGTTTGTAATTATCTCCATCCTTTTTTTTCAGATAGGGTTTTCACAAAATCTAGATGCAACACTCACACAAACAATTGTATTTAAAGTTAAAGAAGAATACAGAGCCAATTGCTCAGTAAATCAAATAACTATATCTAAATTTAATACTATCTTATCTTTAGTAGGTGTTTCTAAATTAGAGAAAATATTTCCGAATAAACTAAAAGAGAATAGAGAAGGAAATGTTGACCTATCTTTAATATATGAATTAAAATACATAGAGAATATTTCTGTACATGAGGTGATTATGAAAATTAAAAAGCTAAAAATCACTATATATGTAGAGCCGTATTATCTGCCTCAATTAACCTATACACCAAGTGATACAATATTGACAAGTCAATATTATATTAACTTAATTAAAGCAAACGATGCTTGGGATATTACAAAAGGAGACACCAATATTGTTATTGGAGTTACTGACACTGGTTGGGAACCAAACCATCCTGATTTACTAGCAAATGTTAAAATAAACTATAATGATCCAATTAATGGAGTGGATGATGATGGAGATGGATACATAGATAATAATATGGGTTGGGATTTAGGAAGTGATGATAATGATGCAACTTGGGAATCTGCTTTTCATGGAGTAAATGTTACAGGACTTGCAGCGGCAGTTACTGATAATGTAACAGGAATTGCTGGAGTTGGATTTAATACACGTTTTATGCCCATTAAAATTTCTAACCCTACAGGAGTTTTAACCCAAGCCTATCAAGGAATAGTTTATGCGGCAGATCATGATTGTTTTATTATTAATTGTTCGTGGGGAAGTTTTAGTTTTTCACAATTTAGTAAAGATGTAGTCGATTATGCGACTATAAATAAGGGGTGTTTAGTTGTTGCTGCAGTAGGGAATAACAATTTAGAAACTATTTTTTATCCTTCAGGATATCAAGGAGTGTTGAGTGTTGCCAATAGTAACCAGAGTGATTTAAAATCTACGAGTTCAAATTATGGTTATTATGTTGATGTTTCTGCTCCTGGAGAAGGAATGTGGACTACAGCAACAAATGGTAGTTTTGGAACAAATGGAGGTACATCTATGGCTGCACCAGTTGTTTCTGGTGGTGCTGCATTACTTAAAGCTCAATTCCCAACGTATAATAACCTTCAAATTTCAGCTTTATTACAATCTACAGCTGATAATTTAAATTCTACTAACCCTTCATACGTTGATAAAATTGGAAGTGGTAGGATTAATTTATTGAATGGAGTTACTGCTACATCGGCTCAGTTTATGGCCATTACCCAGCATACTATAACAGACAATAACGACAATAATTTTTTAGGTGGAGACACATTGTTTATTGAAGCTTTTTTTGAGAACTATTTAGATCCAATAACTTCATCAACGGTAACTTTAACCTCCACATCTTCATTTGTAAATATTATAGATGGAACAACTAATTTACCTTCATTGACTACAATGGGGGCAACATCAAACAATACAGATAAGTTTAAAGTGCAAGTGTTAAGTGGCGCTCCTGTTAAGGAAGTGGTGGTCTTTAAAGCAGTTATTACAAATGGAAGTTATACCAATAATGAATATTTTACAGTTGTTCTAAATCCTGATTACATGAACTTGACAGAGAATTTAGTGTCAACATCCATAACTAGTAATGGTAGAATAGGATATACTGATAACACCAACACTTTAGGTTTAGGTTTTGAGTATGCTGGTAACCAGCTATTGTATGAAGCAGGGTTGATGATAGGGTACAGTGCCAATCGTGTGGAAGATGCCGTGAGGGGAACTTCTGGGCAGGATCAAGATTTCGGATCACAGCAAAACATAGGCTTTAGAACTCCTTTTAGGTCTTCTGTAGATCTATACAATGTACTGTATGATATGCCTTCAGCATTAAGTCCTGCAAATGTTTGGGTTGAGCAATTTTCTTATACATATGCTCCAAATGATAAATATGTGATCGTTGTTTATAATATAGATAATATTTCTACTACTGCTATACCAAATTTAAACGCTGGTATTTTTGCCGATTGGGACATTGATGTTGCAGGATCTAATAAATCTGGATATGATGCAGTTCGCAAAATGGGGTATATTAACTCTTTAGGGAATGATACTATTTATGCAGGTATTAAATTGCTTTCATCAGGAAATGCGAATAACTACTCGTTAAATTTAGATGGAAGTGGTGGTATAAACCCTAATTCGGGCTTTAGTACAGCCGAAAAGCATACAACACTTACTACTTTAAGAGATACAGCAGGAGGAACTAATGGAGGAGATGTAGCGCATGTGGTATCTTCTGGTAGTTTCAGTTTAGCTGGTGGAGAGCATGCAATAATCGCGTTTGCAATAATTGCAGGAGATAGTTTGTTGGATATACAAAATAGCGCAGATGCAGCACAAATTAGATATGATACTGATGCATTGACAGTAGATGATAAAAAGATAATTAAATCTGTAGGAATTTATCCAAATCCATCAGCAGGTTTGTTTAGTATTAAGAGTGATGAACAAATAGAAAAAGTAGTTGTAACAAATTTAGTAGGAGAGATAGTATTAACTTTAAGCTCTAATCAACTAGACATAACTAACCAAGCAAATGGAATTTATTTTGTTGAGGTATTTACTGAAAAACAACGCTTTTCTAAGAAAGTGGTGGTGTTAAAGTAGGGTAAGGGATCAACTTTTAAAACGATGAGTTAAAGTTGTGCTTTTGTTATTTTTTTAGCAATTATATGCGCAGAATGGACTGCTCCTTCCATATATCGAGGAAATTCTGAAGAAGCTTCAGTAATGTAGATTAATATTTTATCGTTTAAAAGAGCTTTGTTATAAATAGGATTTCCATTGTTTTGATGAGGGAGAAGAAAAGTGTCTGAGGTTTCAAATGTGTTCTCTTCATTGCTCCATAGGCACTCTTCATAATTTGTGAATTCTTCAGCCTTCACTCCAAAAACATTTTTTAATTGATTGATTACATATTTGCGTCTATCTGAATAGGTCAGATTTTTTAAGGAAGAATCTATAAAACTACAAAGTGCGTACTTGGATCTTTCGTGATTGTTATGGTCGTATAATTCGGTAATTGGACCAGTATTACTAAATAGCATGCCAGGCAAATCCATTTCCTCCCAGAATGGTTGAGCATAAGTCAGCGCAATCTTAATGTAGTCTTCCATCCAAGCTTGTGTTTGTCTCGCTACTTTTATTAACTCAGTTGGTAAATGAGGCTCAAAAATTTTTTTTAGACCAAAGTTTAGTAGGAATAACTAAAACAACTTCATTACATTCGAAGGTATTTACTTGATCGGAATTATGGTTGATTTTTATATGTTTTATAGATTGATTTAAAAGAAGATCAGTTTCATCTAACTTATGGCGTAATACATTTATTATGCTGGAGGTAACGCCAGAAACTCTATAGTTATTTGCTTGGTTAGGAATTTGAACTATTTGTACTGGAGAGGTAGAAGATGTTTCATAAAACACAGTCTGATCGATATGTTGTTCAAAGTACGCAATGTCTAATTCCTTTAAAAGCTCAATTAAGTGCTTATGTTGGAGCGTAAACCATGTCGAGCCAATTTCTATAGGTGCATTGTTTGTTCCATAGACCGTTTTTATTCTTCCACCAACTCTATTTCTTGCTTCCAAAATTTAAAAAGGGATACCTTCTTTCTTTAAAAGGTAACCTGTTAAAAGTCCCGATAAACCAGCTCCAACTATTATTATCATTTTATGAAAAATATTTACACTTATTACATATCTTTATTTAATGTCTTTTTTGGTTAAGATAAAGTAAGAAATTCCCCAGAAAACGAACACATAAATTACCGCAGTAATAAGTGTGGTATTTAAAGTCATTACCTCAGGTAATACAGAATTTTTCATTTCTGCTACGATAAAACCTTTTGGAGTAGGAATAGGCGTTAGGTTAGAGATAATTTTCATTGGAAAATATTGGTCAACCCCATCAGGAATTAACAATCTAATAATGCTTTCTGCTAAAATGGAACAGATAAACGTAATAATAGAAAGCGCAGCAGAGCGTATTAATACTGTAATTATTAACCCCACCGACATGTATCCTAATGCTTGTATAAAGTAAACAAGTAAGTATTTAATGTCGACTAAAAAATCTCCACCACCAGTACTAAATCCAAAAACTAGACCTAGTAAAAAGAGGTAAGTAGTACTAATTAATGAGAAAGAAGTCATCAGTAGTATTTTAGAAATAATAAAGTCAGCTTTACTGTTTCCGTCTATAACATGTTGTCGGAAGGTTTTAAAAGCGAACTCGTTACAAACTAAAATAACTAGTAACATTCCAATTAGCAAATTAAACCAACTACCAATGTACGTTATGTTATTCCATACATCAGGAAAGTTGTACATGGTTGCAAAATCAATAGGAAAACCATCAATTTTAATTTGACCAGCACCATAAAATACAATAGGAGTAAAAACAAAGAATAATCCAAAAATGACCCAAAATGTAGTGTAAGGTAACAGTTTTTTGTATTCTATTTGAAGCAGCTTTATCATTATTTTATTAATTCTAAAAAGTTAGCTTCTAAATCAGATTTCTGAATACCAATTTCTGAAGCAACAATACCTTTATCGAACAATGCTTTATTTAAATAGGCACTGGTTTTTCCTTCAGCAAGCATAACAGATACTTTAGTTCCTTTTTGAACTATATTGTTAACGCCATCAATTTGACTTAAGGTTAATTTTAAGATATCTAAATTTTCTGAGGATATAAATACTTGTTCTTGGTTGTTTAAAACAGATTCAATTGGGCCAGTAGTTAATAGATTTCCTAATTTGAGTATAGCAACATGCGTGCAGACTTTTTCAACTTCATCCAAAATATGGCTGGCCATAATAATGGTTTTTCCTACAGCTGCTAATTCTAAAATAATTTCCCTAATTTCAGCAATACCTTGAGGATCTAATCCATTTGTTGGTTCATCTAAAACTAATATTTCAGGATCTCCAAGTAGGGCAGAAGCAATGGCTAACCGTTGTTTCATTCCTAAAGAAAAGGTTTTGAATTTTGAGTTTGCTCTAGTCAGTAAATCAACAGTACTTAGAACACGATCAACTTCACTTTCGCTAACCGCTTTTATTTTACAAACTATCGCTAAATTTTGTCTGGCAGATAAGTAAGGGTAGAAATTAGGGGTTTCTAATAAAGAACCTATTTTCTTTCTATCATACTTACTAGGCTCTTTTTCATTCCAAGAAAAAGTTCCGCTATCAGCATTTAAAACACTTAATAAAATACCTAATGTAGTCGTTTTTCCACTTCCGTTAGGCCCTAATATTCCAAAAACTTCTCCTTGGTTAATTTGTATACTAAGGTTGTTTAAGGCTTTTACCTTTCCGTAACTCTTAGATAGTCCGTTAATGTTTAATACTGTTGCCATAATTTATGGTCGTAAATATAATGCATTGTATTACGTTGCACAAACCGATTATGAATATTTAACAAATATAGTGTCATCCTGAGCATGTTTTACGAAAGTAAAAGCTTCGAAGGGCTACTTTAAGGTTTTATCTATTAAATATATCATTGTAGCCATTGCTGCACATCCCAATTCTAATTCTCTTTTGTTTACATTTTCAAACACATCATTATTGGTGTGGTGGTAATTGAAATAACGTTGAGAACTGATAGCCATTCCTAATTGAATCATATTTGGGTAATATTTTTTTAAAGGACCAATGTCGACCCCACCAAAACCTTTGCGGAAACGGTATAACTCAAAATTGTTCAATAAGCCTTCAAAATTTTGAACCATTTTTAAATGTTCATCAGTTCCATTTACATCAAAACCAACAGGTAAAAAACCTCCTCTATCACTTTCAATAGCACAAATGTGTTCCTCTTTTTTTTCTGAAACAATTTTAGCATAGCTTTTCCCACCCATATTACCATTTTCTTCATTCATAAATAACACGCAGCGTAACTTATGATTAGGTTGATAATCGAGTTTTTTTAAAATTCTTAAAGCTTCAATACTATGAGCAATTCCAGCGCCATCATCATGCGCACCTTCACCAACATCCCAAGAATCTAAGTGTCCACCCCAAGTGATTACTTTAGCATCTTTTCCATTCATTTCAGCAATAACATTGTAAGAAGTTACATCAGGATATGTTTTACAATCTATTTCCATTTTTAAAGTAACTTTTCCTTTTTTTAACCATTTAGAAAGTAATGTAGCGTTATTCGTACTCATTGCTGCACCAGGAATCTTATTTACATCTTTATCATAACTCATTGTTCCTGTGTGCGGAAAATCATCTTCAGGAGTTGCTAAAGAACGAATAACAACAGCGCTAGCATTTAGTTTTCCAGCTTCATTTGTTCCAAGTCCTCTTATAGGATAACAAGCGCCATAAGACTTAAAAGTCTGTATGTTTTTTTTATCAAAAGCTTGACTTAAAAAAACGATTTTTCCTTTTACATCAGCTTCTGTGAGTTGTTTTAATGTTTCAATATCTGACACTTCAATTACTTCACCAGAAATTAAGCCATTTGTAGCAACAGAACCACCTAAGGCTAAAATGTCAAGTTTAAGAATATCTCCGGTTTCATTTTCTATCCAAGCAGCTTCAGTCGTTCCACGTTCCCAATGAGGTACTTTTATCTCTTGTAAATAAACAGTATCAAAATTGTACGATTTCAATAGTTTTACGCCCCATTTTATAGCCATTTCAGCTTCAGCAGAACCCGTTATTCTTGCACCAATATCTTTACATAAACTTCTTAAGTTTTCATGTGACTGACCATTTTCTAGTGCTTCATCATAAACATTGCGAATAAAGGTAGAATCTGTTTGTGCAAAAGAAGATATGCTTATACAGACAAGTAGTGCTAGTAATATTTTTTTCATAGGGATAGAGTTTGATATAAAGCAAAGATAATGTTTTCTATTGAACGATTTTAAGGAGTGTGTTATGTATTAATTCTTTCTTATAATTATATGATTTACAGTGTTATCAAAAAAAATAGACTATTAAATCTATAATTTATCTTTTTAAACTATTATTAATTAATCTTACAGCAAGGTAACTCATTCAATTTAGATGTTGGATCTACGTATATTAATTATGGGAACGGAAGGAGAAAAATCTAGTATTTCTGGATTTAAAATTAAATAAGAGCAATAAATAGACTCGTTTTTTCTGATTACAAGATTAAAAACTAATAAAAAAATTACAAAGGCTCTCTTAATGAGGGCATTTTTTAATGTTAAAACTGAAAGTAAATAAAAGCTTGCAATTCAGAACTCATTGCTTGGTAGACACAGAAAACAGTAATAGCAGAAATAACTATTTTAGCGACTAGTGGAAGCTTAATAAAGGTTTCTCGGTACCAATCTTTTACTTTAACAGGAAGCCAGTGTACTAGAAAGCCTATTAATATCATAGCAAAAACATTACTATAAGAAACTAATATCTCTGGTATTAGTGGTGCATTAAAATTAGTGCCTATTTGGTTAATTATTTGCCACGTAGATTCCATATTTTCTCCTCTAAACCAAATACGCGTAAAGGTTATAAAATTGAAGGTTACAAATACTTTTACAACGATTGCTATTGCATTATCATACTTTTCATAAGGACTGATTTTTCGCCATAATTTATAAACGATTAATCCTAATCCGTTTAATCCTCCCCAAATAACAAACTGCCAACTTGCTCCGTGCCATAAACCACCTAATAACATGGTAATTAAAAGGTTTATGTTGGTTATCAACCAAGCTCTAAAAGGTTTAACCCAAATGGCTAAGAAAGTAATAAGAATAAAAGCCAATAGAAACCCATACAACACAATAACCTTACCTGATAACAGGATAATAAAAGCAGATATGAAAAATAAGGCAATCCAAGTTCCAACACTTCCGCCACGGTTTCCACCTAAAGGAATGTATAAATAATCTTTTAACCAACCGGATAAACTGATGTGCCAACGTTTCCAAAACTCTCCAACGTTTTGTGCTTTGTAAGGCGAGTTAAAGTTTTTAGGAAGTGTAAAGCCCATTAATAAAGCTATTCCAATTGCCATATCTGTATATCCAGAAAAATCAGCATAAACTTGTAGTGAATATCCGTAAAGTGCCATTAGGTTTTCAAATCCAGTAAACATCATTGGATTATCGAAAATTCTATCAATAAAGTTTACGGCAATGTAATCTCCAATTATAACTTTCTTTATGAGCCCTTTTAAAATCCAGAAGAGTGCTAATCCAAAACTATGTTTAGATAACTGGTAAGGTTTATAAAGTTGAGGAATAAATTCTGCGGCTCTAACAATTGGTCCTGCTACCAATTGAGGGAAAAATGAAACATAAAATCCAAAATCTAAAATACTCTTCACTGGTTTTACTTCTTCACGATAAACATCTACAGCATAACTTATCGTTTGAAAGGTATAGAATGAAATACCGACAGGTAATAATATTTTATTTACAGTAAAGTGTGTGTTAGCATATTTATTCGTCCAATGTGCAAAATGATTAAACACTTCATAATCTGTCTGAAAGAATGCGTTAAATGAGTCTGTAAAGAAATAAGCATACTTAAAGTAACATAAAACAAATAGGTTGATGAGTACACTTGTCGCTAAAAAAATCTGTTTAAATAATTTCTTTTTTGTGGAATAAATTAACCATCCAATAATATAATCAGACAAGGTAGAGAATAAGAGGATGCTTATAAATAAGCCACTTGTTTTATAGTAAAAGAACAAACTTACTAAAAACAAGAAAGCATTACGCATTGCTCTTTTTTTATGGATAATAGAGTAAATTGCCAATACAACAGCAAAAAATCCCCAGAAGAAAAATGCTGTAAAGATTAGAGGCTCTCCTTCATTATAAGTGAAAAGATGCTTTATATTTTCCCAGCTAAAAAACCAAGAAAACCATTGTGATATATTCGTTATTTCATTCAAAAGTTAAACCTTTTAGCTCTTTTAGTGATTTTAAATTATAGTCTGCAATACTAAATCTAGGATCGTTGTGGTACTTTTCTTCAGGTACGGCAATTACTTGCATTACTGCAGCTTTGGCTGCTAAAACACCATAGAATGAATCTTCAATTACCAAACAATTAATAGCAGAAACATTTAAATCTTCAGCAGTTTTAATAAATACTTCAGGATGTGGTTTTCCTAGTTTCAAAAACTCAGCAGAATTAACAACTTCAAATTCATCTCTAATATTTAGTTTATCTAACACTACATTTATTAGAGATGAAGCAGAAGAGGAGGCGAGTGATATTTTATAACCTTTAGCTTTAAATAAGCTGATAGATTCATAAACACCTTCCATTGCAATTCCTTTTTCAGTAATTAGCTGTGTTACTTTGGATAATATGTCTTGTTCAACTGCTTCTATAGATTTTCCATCCCAAGGTTGTTGAGCATACCAGTATTCTACCACTTCAATTAAACGCATACCTTGTGTTACTCTACACTTATCTTGGGTAAAGTCAAAACCAACTTTATTAAAACAATGGATTAAAGCTTCTCTCCAAAGTGGTTCGGAATCTATAATGACTCCATCCATGTCGTATATTACTGCTTTAATCATTTGTTGTTTAATATTTGAAGATGTTTATTGTATTCTTTCATGATTGAAGAGAACATCAAATCTCCGATTAAGATATATCCATCTTTAGTTAAATGAACTTTGTCTTTTTTTGCATAGCCAGCTTTTATCCAGTTAACACATGATCCTAATCCTCCCATAACTTCAAACATATCCCACATACCTGAATTATGTTTGTTAGCCAGTCTAATCATAGCATCACGCGCTCCATATACTCGTTTGTTCGGATACCTTTTTTTATAATAACTATCGTTATTGGTTACAAATAAAAACTCACAGTTTGGGTTTACTTTTTGTATCCATTTTACAATTTTATCGTAGTTGTTTTCATAACAATTCTCACAGAAATTAGGGTCATAAGCATCATTAATACCAATACAAAAGATAACCAAGTCGGGCTTAATCGCTTTTAATTGTTGGGGAAATAAATCGCAACGTAAATAACTTTTCGTACTGGCTCCATTTACTCCAACCGAAGTATAAATAACCCCAGGATCATCATTGTCTAAACTTATTCCATACAGATTAAAAGCGGAAGCAATAGTATCTGTACGATAGATGTTAAACTCAAAAGAATCAACATAATGGTCTAAAATAAATTCGGTATATCCAATTTCTTCGTTAACAATAATTGAAGAGCAAGTATCTGAAATTAGCGCTATACAATAATTGGTATCTTCTATATTATGAAATATTTTAATGCTATTAAAATCATAATATGGAGTATTCTCTCCTCTAAAGTAAAACTTAAGTGTTGCTGCACTATCCATAGTTGCAGCTGTAATTCCTGAAACACCCCAAGTGGTATCTTGTTTTAATAATGAATTTCTAAAGCCTTTCCATTCACCTGTTGAGGTACATTTATAATAATAAGGATTGTTGGTGTGAGCCAGCCTGTAAGGGAATAAAAAACCTCTGCCACCATTTAAACTTGGAGCTAATGTTTGGAAATTCTTTCTCAATTGATCCGACCATATATCTGCTTGAATATGAGAGCCACCAATTTGCATGACGTTAACTTTACCTGTTCCATTAAAAATTAGCTTGTCCAATTTTCCGAAAAAGGTATCGTAATTTGAGCTGTCGTTATAAAATCGAATGTCAGTTGAATCATAAACTACAAAGTCATGCTCAGGAAGCAAGTGCGGGTTTTCCTGTCCACTTACAAAAAGCGAAATCAAGAGTGCAATTATTAAAACAGTTATATGTTTATTGTATGCTATCATTAACTAATTCCTTTTCTTTAATTGGGTAAATTCCTTTGTATACATTGTACATTTCAAAGAGTTTAACACTAAACTCTTCGGCTATTTTTTTTGCTCCTTTCGGACTAAAGTGAATATAATCGGAAGAGGCTAAAGAAGGTTCGGCATTCACCCATTTAGGCATAGAGTTTTTCCCTCCCATCACTTCATACATATCCCAAAACACACATCCCGAACTTATAGCAGCATCTTTCATAGCATCTCTAATAGCTTCTAAATATGGGTAGGTAACATATTCCGTTTTTTCTTTAACCGACATATCTCCTGGCCCAATAACTATAATAGCAGCATTAGGATTACGTTTTTTCATGTAGTTAATTTGAGATTTAAACCAACTTCCGTATTGTGCTGCTGATTTATCCGATTTTGTATAAGGAATAGTGTTTCCTCCAAACTCCATAATAATTAAGTTAGGAGATAGCGCAGCATACATGTTACCCAAAAGGGTAGCGTTTTGTTTCGAAAATATAGTTCCTGAAGATCCTCTTAGAGGAATGTTATCCATTACAACGCCATTTCTTCCTTCTAAAGAAATTCCATACACATCAGGGCTATCATTACCACTAAAAGATATGATGATCTCTTCTGGTGTGTTAGCAAAGTTGGCTTTTAATGTTTGGAAAGGAGTGTTCGGTGAAATTACTCCTTCGGATACATTAATACCATCAGCTAAAATACTGTAGTTGATATTGGTATGAGAATTACTTAAGAAAACGCGCAGTTGAACATAACTTTTTGTTCTGCTATATGATGCTCTTGGTTTTTTAATTTTTATCCACGCATCATAACTTAGACTGTCGTTAATAAGATCAGTTTGAGGAATAGGAGCATATCTACAAAAAGCCATTAAAGCACCATATTTCATGTGCTTTACAGAGCTATCTTTCCTTCCAAAACCAGGAAAACGTTTCCAGTTGTCAGAATATTCTGTATTTACACTCATTTTTGGAGCTACTTGTATAATCGGAAATAATCCAACGCCATAACCACCAAATTTCTTTTGTAATTCATTTCTCAGGTAAGAAGTAATTCTATCCGCTTCAATTTGAGAATCACCATAATGCATTATTCTTACTTTCTTTTTCTTAGCATTATCTAAATCAACGAAAAAACGATTGATGGCTGATTTACCTTTTTCGTTAAGCTGTAAGCTTTGTCTAAAGCTTTTTAAAGAATCTAATTTTTGTTGAATAATGGTTGAATCTATTTCAGTTACTAAAACAGTAGAGTCAAACAATTGAGCTAAATCTTCTTTAATTTTCGAGAGACTATCTTCTTCAACTGATGGCACAAAAAAATCATTTACGGTAGGGAATTGAATAGTGGAATCTCTAATTTGTATTCCTTTAGCAGGGAAAATAAACATACTTAAACATAAAAGTCCCATTACAGCTAATAAGCTTATTAGCGTAACAAATGGTGAAATTTGTTTCTCCTCTTTATGTTGGTCTTTTTCTTCCATCATTTGCTTTTCAGCGTGCTAATATTTGGGAATTTTTATTTTTTGTCCTATGGTTAAATCTCCTCCAATACCATTAAAATCCATTAAGTTTTGTGCCGATATTTTATCGTATTTTTTAGCAATTACCCATAAATTATCACCTGATTTTACGGTGTAAACGGTTCGCGTTTTTATGTTTTGTTGCTTCTTCTTGGTTGCTTTTTTTTTGATTTTCTTTTTTTCTGTCTTCTGTCTTATGGCTTTTAGCTTTTTAACTTTAGCTTTTGAATTTTTAGAGTAAATGGTAAGCTTTTGACCAACATTAATCATCGTTCCATTTAAATTATTCCAAGCTTGTAATTGCGATACTCTCACATTATTTCTGTCTGCAATCAATCCTAAGACATCTCCTGACTTAACTTTGTAAACGTAAGGTTCTCCTTCTTTAGGAATTACAAAGTCAGGCTCTTTAGTCTTTGGTTTAAGTAGTACAGAATCTTGGTAAAAATAGATGTTGTCTTTGTATTTTGTAAATTCTTCACCTTTACCCTTTGGTAGGTAAATTATATAATTTGATGGAAAAATAGCTTTATTTAAAGTTGGATTTAAGAATTTAATATCCTTTGTGTTTGTAGCTAATACGTGATTAAGGGCTTCAAATTTCAATTTTCTATCTATTTTAATGGTGTCAGATTCTATTATTGGATTTAAGGTTACAGCGCCATAAGAATCATAATTATATATATAATTCATCGCAACAAATCCTTGAACAAAATCTTTAGTCTGTTTTGGTAAGTAAGGGTAGATATCTTTATATGTTTTAGCGTTGTGTCGGTTTAATAATTTAGTTATGGTAACTACACCCGAAGAATAGGCTGTTAAGGTTAATTCCCAGTTGTTGTATATTTCATATAAATCTTTAATGTACAAAGTTGCAGCCTTGGTCGATTTTTCAAAATCTCTACGTTCATCAATTAAATCATTTACAGTAAGTCCGTATTTAATCGCTTGCGGATAATTTAACTGCCAGTAACCAGTTCCTCCAAGCTTATTATTAGAATTAGGATTAAATGCAGACAATACAACTGGGACTAATTTTAATTCTTTAGGTAAGTTATTTTCGTTGAGTTTTTGGTTTATAATTGGCTCATAATAATTTAATAAGCTAAAAAGAGTAGGGCATTTAGCCGTTTTTTGAGAAAAATAATAAAGTAAATAACGATTTTTATATATTACAGTATTTGTAGGGAAAGCCAGACTAAGTAAGTTTGAGTTGAAATGAAATAAAGAATCTTCAGTATGGATTGCTCCTCCTTTGTACTTATTCCATTTAGTATTAATGGTTTCTTTAGAGAGAGCAATCAATTGTTTTGTAAATTGATTCTTGCCCACATTTTTAAACTCTGTTTGATATACTGAAGTGTGCGTTTTCTGGCTGAATAAAAAAGGAATGATACAAAAAAACAAAACAACGGTTAGGAAGTGTCTTAAGTGTACAATTGGGTTAACTTTTTTTTTTTGGTTCATTCCGTTTTAAACTAACTGTAAATATGCTTTATTCTTTAAGAAAATACCTTGCTTACAGACGTTGTTTATGAACATTCTAGTGTTAAATTTGAAATGAGATTTAAAAGGTGGTATTTTGTTTTAATGATGACTTTGTTTTTTTTAACGTCTGTATTTTATACTCATAAAGATAGGACTATTATCCGCCAACTTTTTTAGTTTGGGAGTATCCCATTTTAATTAAGAGTTCAAAAACATTTTCTTTAAAATCACCTTGAATTAATATCTCTCCATTTTTTGCAGCGCCTCCAACGCCACATTTAGATTTTAACAATTTAGATAAATCTTTTAAATCTTCGTCTTCACCTATATAACCTGTAATTAAGGTTACAGATTTTCCTTTTCGTTGTTTTCGATCTACTAAAACTTTTAATTTTTGTTCATTATTTTCTAATGTTTCAAGAGCATCATTTTCATCATCATAATTATAATCTGGATTAGTAGAATATACTACATTTCTATTTTTTTTAATCATGGTACGATAACATTTAATGATTGAGGAATAACTTCGACTTCTAACTTGTTATCCATTCTAATAGCCTCGCCATCAATATGAATCTCATTAATTGGGCTTGTAAGGGTTATCTTTTTGGAAGATATTTCTTCGGTAAATTTAAATTTATTAATTTGTTGACTGAGGAGGTAGAAACCAAATATTGGTAAATAGATCAAAGGGAATTTTTTTACAGTTATTAGTTTAACTAAACCATCATCAATTTTAGATTTAGGAGAGATAAAAAAATTATTACCATACTGTTTAGAGTTAGAGAATGTAACTAACAATCCTTTTTTTATAGTTGTTTCCTTCTCATCATAAAAAGCAGTATAGTCTGATGATTTATATGTCCAAAACCCTTTAAAAGCTACCTTTATGTAAGTTAAGATTCCTCTGGTAGGAGCTTCCTCAAATTTCCAACTAATGTAAGCATCAAATCCAACACCGGCAGTGCCTAAAAAATAATCATCATTAATTTTAATAGTATCAATTAATTTAGTTTTTCCTTCATTAATGAGTAAAAGAGCTTTTTTAATTTGCATTGGAATGTGCAAATCTCTAGCCAGTCCATTGCCAGAACCTGCTGGAATAATAGCAAGAGTAGTATTCGTGTTAATTAAGGATTTCCCTATTTCGTTTATAGATCCATCACCACCAACAGCAACAATTATATCAAATTTATCAGCATTATTATTGGTAATTTCAATAGCATGTTTTGCTCTTTCTGTGTATTTCAACACAACAGAAAATTGCTTTTTATCTAAATAAATATCAACAAGTTTCTCAATTACTTTTTGCTTTCCAACCCCAGAAATAGGATTGATAATAAATAATATGTTTTTTTTAGTACAGATGATTTTATTTTTTTAGGATTATTAATTGATTGTTAATTAGTCGATTATTGTATTGTTGAATAATACCTTTTAAGTATTTTTCAGTCTTATTTTTTTCTATTAACTGTTGTGGATTTAAGTTGTTAATTAAGTTGTTGGTTAAAAGAGAGTCGTTTGCTAATTCATAATAATTGATTGTTTTACTTCCATCAAAAATTAAAAATTTATTTTTTAATAGTATTTGATATGTATTGTTGATGAATTGAATAGCAAACTTTTCAGAATCATCAAAAGCATTATTCCCAAAAGAGATAGTTTCTTTAGTATTACTAACCAAACTTAATAAAGTTGGAGCAATGTCTATGTGCTGAAATTGTTCGGAATTTGTTCCTTTTAAATTTCCTGTAGGAGAATAAATGAAAAAAGGTACAGCATATCTTCCTATTCGTGTTTTGTAAAAAAAACTGTTAGATTGTGCTGAATGATCGGCTGTAAAAACAAACAATGTGTTTTTAAACCATGGCATATTTTGGGCATATTTAAAAAACTGTTTTAAGGCATAATCAGTATAGCCAATAGTTTCATGTAAAGGGAGGTTTCCTTTTGCGAATTTCCCTTTATATTGTTTAGGTATAGTGTAGGGATGGTGTGAGGAAATTGTAAATACAGAACTGAAAAATGGCTCAGGTTTCGTGTTCAATTCATTTGCAAAATAGTGCAGATAAGGTTCGTCAAAAATTCCCCAAGAGCCATCATAATATTTATCCTTATTAGTGTATTCATCTAAACCAAAATAATTATCTACTCCAGTAACCCCAACAAAGCCATTAAAACCCATTGTTCCATTTGCACCACCATGATAAAAAGAGGTGTTGTATCCATCCTCTTTAAGGTGTTGAGGAAGTCCATTTATTTGGTTTCCAGCATAATTTGATAACACATAAGGAGTTGTCATTAATTGAGGAATCCCAGCTAATATAGAAGGTAAAGCCTCAATAGATCTTGCTCCATTGGCGTAGGCATTTGTAAATGCATAACTCTCGGTTAATAAAGAATCTATAAATGGCGTATACCCTTTTCCATTATTGAATCCACCTACATATTCTTTAGCAAAACTTTCTAGAATTATTAACACTACATTTTTTCCTTTGTGGTTACCGTAGTTTACAATGCTAGTTTTTGGGGTGTAAATTGTTTCAATTTCTACTTTCGGATAATAGTTGATTATTTCGATATTGTCTATTAAAATGGTTTTAATAATTGCAAATGGAGTATTTAATATAATTGGAATGTTTTGTGCTTTCGCATATTGACCAGCATTTACGATGTCTAAAGGTTTGTGTTGTAGTCCACCTCTCATTCCTATGGCTGTTAATCCAGAAAACACAATAAAAACAAGTGTATGGAAAAGGTATTCTTTTAGCCTATAACTTGTTTTTTTGATAATTGATTGGCAATATCTTTTGTGTAGAAACCAAGAAAGAAAAACTAAGGTTGCGAGTAAAATGTAATTGTACCAAAAATCAATAATATAGTGTGGTAAAAGCTTAAAGAAGTCATCTCCAGTGCCAACCATTCCAAAAAAATCTGCGGTAGTTCTTTTTAGTGTAAAATCAAAATAAGCAACATCAATAAGGTTAAGGATAATAGCAATTGTATTCCCAAAATAAAATACAAAAGCTAATAGCTGTTGATACCATTTGTAATTTCTGAACGAAAAAGGGATTAATTGAAGGAGAATTAAAGGAGCGAAAAAATAGGAGATAGCAACTAAATCAAAGCGAAGTCCGTAAAAAAATAAAGAAATAGAAATGTCTGAAAAGTGAGCGGTATTAAAAAGTAAAAATATAATTCGACTCAAAGAAAAAATGAAGAAAGCTATTCCTATTTTTTTGAGTGATAATATAGTGTTGTGGAAGTAAAAACGCATTAATAATTAATCTTTCTTAGGTTCGTTGTCAGCTAATCCACATTTATTACAATAGTGAGATTTATTCTTAACAAAAAATTTGACAAATAAATAGATCAATGAAGCTAAAGCAATAGATATAACAATGATTTCTTGCATTTTATGGCTTTTTAATGTGTTAACAATAATAACTATTTCAATTGTTATTAAATAAACAACTTCTAATACAAAGTTACACAAATTCAATTAACTTTGTTTGTATAAAATGTTTATGATATGTCAATGAAATTCAACCGTAGAAAGTATTCTAATGAAGTTTTAGTTAACCTTTATAAAGGATTATTAAAGCCCCGATTAGTAGAGGAGAAAATGATGGTTCTTTTACGTCAGGGTAGAATTTCTAAATGGTTTTCTGGAATAGGACAGGAAGCAATCTCTGTAGGAGCTACAATGGCTTTGAATAAAGAAGAGTATATCTTACCAATGCATAGAAATTTAGGGGTTTTCACCTCTAGAGATGTGCCTTTAAGTCGTCTATTTTCTCAATTTCAAGGTAAAATGAATGGTTTTACTAAAGGAAGAGATCGCTCTTTTCATTTTGGTTCTCAGGCACATAATATTGTTGGAATGATTTCTCATTTAGGACCTCAAATGGGTGTTGCCGATGGGATTGCCTTGGGTAATTTATTGAAGAAAGAGGAAAAAGTAACCTTAGTTTTTACTGGAGATGGGGGAGCAAGTGAGGGAGATTTTCATGAGTCAATAAACACGGCTGCAGTATGGCAATTACCAGTTATCTTTTTAGTAGAGAATAATGGTTATGGCTTATCTACACCTTCAAGAGAACAATTTATTTTTAAAAACTTTGTAGATAAAGGAATTGGATACGGAATTGAAACCGAATTGATTGAAGGAAACAATATCCTTGAGGTGTACCATAAGATTAGTCAAATAGCAGAATCTATCCGTAAAAAGCCAAGACCAATTTTAGTAGAGTGTTTGTCTTTTAGAATGCGTGGGCACGAAGAAGCTTCAGGAACAAAGTATGTTCCTCAAGATTTATTGGACGAATGGGGAGAAAAAGATCCTGTTGAAAATTTTGAGAAATACTTAATAGCAGAAAAGATTTTAGATGAGAAAAATGTTCAAGAATTAAAAGCAACGATAAAGGCTGAAGTTATTTCTGAATGGGATAAAGCTTTTGATGAGGACCCACTAGTTGCAAGTCTTGAAACAGAATTAAATGATATTTATGCTCCGTTTCAGTTATCGGAAAAGGCTCCAGATACTTCTAACACATCTGAAAAGCGGATGGTTGATGCCATTTCTGATGGATTATGCCAGAGTATGGAAAAGCATGATGATTTAGTGTTGATGGGTCAAGATATCGGAGATTATGGAGGTGTTTTTAAAATTACTGATGGTTTTGTGGCGAAGTTTGGCCGAGAAAGAGTTCGAAATACTCCACTTTGTGAATCAGCAATTTTAGGAGCAGGATTAGGGTTGGCCATTAATGGACAAAAAGCCATGGTTGAAATGCAGTTTGCTGATTTTGTTTCTGAAGGAATGACTCAGATTTGTAACAATTTAGCAAAATCACATTATCGTTGGGGACAAGCAGCAGACGTTGTTGTTCGAATGCCTACAGGCGGAGGGATGGCTGCTGGGCCTTTTCACTCCCAATGTAATGAAGCTTGGTTTACGCAAGTACCAGGTTTAAAAATAGTTTATCCAGCATTTCCTACAGATGCTAAAGGACTCTTAAACACAAGTTTTGAAGATCCAAATCCAGTTATGTTTTTTGAGCACAAAGGATTGTATAGAAGTATAAAAGAAGAAGTTCCGAATGATTATTTTACAATTCCATTTGGGAAAGCAAGTCTATTAAAAGAAGGGAGTGATGTAACAATTGTAACTTATGGAATGGGGGTGCATTGGGCATTAGCTGCCTTAAAAGAAAACCCTGAAATTTCTGCAGATTTATTAGATTTAAGAACATTAGTGCCGTTGGATACTGAGGCTATTTTTGATTCAGTAAAGAAAACAAATAGAGTTATTATTTTGCATGAAGCAACATTATTTAATGGGTTTGGAGGTGAGTTAAGTGCTTTAATTTCAGAGAACTGTTTTGAGTATTTGGATGCACCAATTAAGCGTGTTGCAAGTATAGATACTCCTGTTCCTTTTATCAATCAATTAGAGCAACAATTTATGCCTAACGAACGATTTAAAGAAGAGTTGAATAACTTGGCAAACTATTAGGAGTTACTAAAGGATTGGATAGGAGTTTGTCTTGAGTAAATATGAAGAGCTATAATACCTGAGTTAAAAAAATAAAAAACCTCTTAGAGCATTTAATACTCTAAGAAGTTTTTTTATGTTTAAATACTACTTAAAGTCTTAATACTTTTTCTTTTCAAACAGTCGTCCAATATATTCAATTCCTTTTCTTAAGAGATCAAAATAGAGTGAAACCATAAGTCCTAATGACATCAACCAGATTATAATTAAATTAGCCCAGAAGGTGTCAATCGATTTCCCGAAAAGTCTTTTTGTTGGTGCATAAAAATGCGCTCTAAATTTATTTGAGCTTAAATAAATAGCATCAATTTTTTGAATTAGATGACCATCAATTTCAATTATTCTAGAAGTAGAATTTTTATCTTTAACATGGTTAGATAATGCATCGTTAGTATAGCTATCCTTCATTTTAATAAAGTTTGCTTTAGCTGTAGAGTCTTGATTTAATTGAGCGGTTAATGCATCCTTTTTATCATAAGCTCTTTTATATTTTTGGAAATAAAACGCATTTAGTTCAGTCAAATAATAGTTGGTTTCATTAAGTATTTGTTTATCAATTTTATCAATATATAATCTTTCTAATAACTTAAACTTAATGTTAGGGTTTCGTTTAAGTTCTTTGCTAATTTCATTTCTTAACAGTGTTAAGCTTTTGATTGTTGACTCTTCTTTATTCTCTTTGCCAAAATTGTTTCTAACACTACTTAGTTTTGCCGAAAGTTTGACTAGCCAATAGTTTTTTCTAAACTCATATCTTTTGAATTCTTTATCAAGTCTAAAAAATAATTTTTCAAACTCATTGTCTTTAAACTGTCTTACTGCTAGCGCTTCATAAGCCCACCTTGAAGCCATTATTTCACCAACAAAAGGTACGTTTTCTTGAACTGTAATGGTTGGATTTAGTTTGTCAAACTTAACCATAACACCACTCAATAATAATTGAGGTATTACTAAGAAAGGTATTAATATGTATATAGTTACAGCAGAATTAAAACTTGCAGATATATTTAACCCTAGCATATTTGCAAAGCAAGAGGTAGTAAATAGTACTAGCCAGTAAGAAAAACACATTCCTTTAACATCTAGAATTAGATTACCGATAATTACAAAGGATAACATTTGAATTGCTGAAATTAAAAACATCACACTTATTTTAGAAAACAAATAACCGCTTTTACTGAGGTTAAGAAACTTCTCTCTTTTTCTAATTCTCTGATCTCTAAAAATTTCTTCGGCACTTACTGTTAATCCAATAAAGAGGGCTACAATAACAGACATAAATATATATGCAGGAAAGTTTTCATTTTCTCTAAAAGTATAGCCTACTTCATTGCTTAAGTCTGTACTATAAAAACGAAGTAGGTAAGCCAATACAAGGGCTAAAAATGGAGCTTCTAAAAAGTTTATTAAAAGGTATTGTTTGTTGGTTAATTTTGAAAGAACATCACGTGTAATAAATACTTTAAACTGTTTCCATTTATTTGGAATGTTAGAAAGAATATTTAACGTTTTATTTGTTTTATCAAAATTTTCAATTTTTTGAGCAACCCTTTTTTTATAAAATGCATACCATTCTGTTGGCTCTACTTTTCTATTTTTTGTAGGATTACCATATTCATCGACAACCCGAGCTTCAATAATATCAAAGATTTGTTCTGAATTAACATTACCACAGCTCAAACATTCACTCTCATCACTATTTACGTGATTGGCAAGTTCTTTAAAATAAATTACTGCATCAACAGGGTTTCCGTTATATATTGGATAACCACCAGTGTCAAGAATTAATAGGTTATCAAACATTTTATAAATGTCTGATGAAGGTTGGTGAATTACAATAAAAATTAATTTACCCTTAAGAGCCAGCTCTTTTAGTAAATCCATAATGTTTTCAGAATCTCTTGATGAAAGTCCCGAAGTAGGTTCGTCAACAAATAGAACGGATGGTTCACGGATTAATTCTAATGCAATATTCAGTCTCTTACGCTGTCCGCCACTAATGGTTTTTTCCATTGGGCTACCAACTTTCAAATCTTTTGTTTTGTAGAGTCCAATACTACTTATAACGTCAACAACACGTTTCGTTATTTGAATGTCACTCATGCTATCAAAGCAAAGTTTTGCATTGTAGTATAAGTTTTGAAAAACAGTTAATTCTTCAATTAGCAAATCATCTTGAGAAACATAACCAATTACACCTTCAATTTGTTCGGGTTTGTGATGTATGTCAACACCATTAATTGTAACCTGACCAGTAGTAGGGGTGTAGGCACCATTCAAAAGGTTTAGTAAGGTAGATTTTCCAGCTCCACTTGCGCCCATAATTCCAACCATTCTTCCTGATTCTTCAGAAAAGCTGAAAGGGTGCATACCTTGGTTGCCGCCTTTAAATTTGTAGGTTAAATTTTCTACATTAAATACAATTTTTTCAGCGTTATCGTCTTTCATAAAAGAGCTAACGATATCGCTATAATAAATTGGGAGTACCTTAGAACTTCTTATTGATGAGCCTTGGTTTAATATACTAGAACGATTTTTGCTTAGTAAAATTCCATTTATATAGAGTTCTGCCTGTCCGAAATATCGGATAAAAAACATATCTACGGTTGCTAGTTTAATTACTCTTAAACTACCAGTAATTCCGTCAGAATAGATGTGTTTACTTTCTTTATAAAGATCTTCTTTGTTATTATCAATTATGAGTGTATTGGGAGTGTCAAATCCTTTTTCTTCACTATTTCCTATAAAATTATAACAGTTATCAAACTCTGATTTAGGAATATTAAAAGTTTCTGCTACGGTTGACGTAAACTCTAACTCTTGTTCTGAAGGTGTTCCTCCAGCAAAAATAAATTCTATTAAACGAATTAATACAATTATTTTTTGTTTTTGAGCTAGCTCTTCATTAATCTGAGTACAGATTAAAAGAACTTTAACCGAGTTTACAGATGTGCGTTTTTTAGCTTTTCCGCTTTTTGATTTTCTGTTTTTTGAGTCTATAAACTCATCATATAGTTTTAGGTATTCATCAACTAATTCTTGATTTAGCTGTTGGGTCAAAAAGGATTCAACTAACTTCCTACTATTATCAGAAATGTCTTCAGTATCAGAAACAATAGCGAACAGTTGTATTAAGGCTTTTAATATTCTTTCACTCATAATTTAATAATGTTCTGAACTATTTGTATTAAGTTGATTTCCAATATTGTTTTATTGATTGCCTTTTAGATAACCGTCACTATATTTGTACATATCAGAAACTAGTACTAAAAGAGAATCGTGATTCCCAATATGTTAATCAAAACGTTTAACTACTTATAAATTATAAGTAATATCATGACTTACACATCCTAAGTAGTAGCAAATTGTAAATAAACTAAAAAAACTTCACTTCCAAAAACTAATTTTCACGAATAGTATTCTGTATTTATCGTTTAGTCACTAAATATTTTAGTATTAAACATGTAGTATTTTAACACTAAAAAAGAAACCAAACTAATTGCTAAGTTAATTAGGGCATAAGTATAGTCTTGGAAAATTAATTTACCAATAAAAAACAAGAGTGAATAGGTCAGCGCTGTTGCACTTAACCAACAAATAATTAATTCGGGTATTTGAGATTTTCTGTGTTCAAGATTTAATTTTTCTCTAATATTATTCCAAGCACCTTCAGGTTCTACCTGTTTGTAGAATTTTATGAGTGTTTCATCACTTTCTGGATGTGTAAAATAGGTAACAATTAACCACACAGTGGTTGTGAAAAATGTAGTACAGATTAAAATTCCTTCATTTTCAATAAAAGTGTTTTGAATTTCATCAGGTCCAAGTTCAATATTGAATAGTGGAGCTAAAAGGTATTTACTTATTGTGTACCCAAGAATAGGAGCAATAGTTGCAGAAATTTCGCTCCAAATATTAATTCTACTCCAGTACCATCGTAAAATTAAAACAGCTCCTAATCCTGCTGAAGAAGCTATTAAAAATCGGGCTGCACCATCAATAGTATCAATAAAAGAAGTGGCAATTAGAGCAATAATCATAATAACAACAGTAAATAGTTTACCCATTTTAACCAATTGTTTTTGATCTATTTCTTTGCCACTTTCTTCAGCTTGTCTTTTGTATAAATCGTTAGTTAAATAACTTGCTCCCCAGTTTAGTTGAGTAGAAATTGTACTCATATAAGCTCCTAAAAAGGCAGTAAATAAAAGTCCTCTTAATCCAGTAGGCATAAAATCTCTCATCGCCATTACAAAACCGTTTCCTGCTTCATTCATTGGCAAATCAGGATAAACAACTAAAGCACACAAACCGACAATGATCCATGGCCAAGGGCGTAATGCATAGTGTGCTATTTGAAAAAAAAGTGTTGCAAAAACAGCATGTTTCTCATTTTTGGTACTCATCATACGTTGAGAAATGTAACCACCACCACCAGGTTCGTTTCCTGGATACCAACTTGCCCACCATTGAATAGCAACAAATGAGAAAAAAGCACCAATACTTAATCCGAAGGTTCCTATTGCTGAGCCAGCACTATTTATGTTGGGGAAGAAATCAAATCTCCATTCGGGTAGTTTTTCTTTTAATCCAACAATACCTCCAACTTGCTCAGAGTTTAACATTATTACAGCTAAAATTAAACAACCGACCATTGCTAAAATAAATTGTAATGCATCTGTAATAGCTACACCTAATAAACCAGATAAGGAAGAGTAGATTGCAATTAACACCATTAGAACACCTATGTAAATAAAGGCTGTTTGATAATCTATGTTTAAAAAGATAATGAGTATTTTAATCATTGCTGCATTAACCCAACCAATAATTATAGTATTAAAAAAGACACCTAAATAAACAGATTTAAATTTTCTGAACATTTTAGCTGCTTTACCAGAATAACGTAATTCTAAAAATTCTAATTCAGTGAGGACATTTGCTTTCCGCCACATTTTAGCAAAAAAGAACGTGGTTAACATTCCTCCAATAAGCATGTTCCACCAAAGCCAGTTACCAGAAATACCGTTTTTTTTGATGACTTCAGCTACCCAAAGAGGTGTGTCAGCAGCAAAAGTTGTTGCAACCATAGAGATTCCGGCAATGTACCAAGGCAAATTTCTTCCAGCCAAAAAGAAATCGGTGAGTGATTCACTCGCTTTATTCTTAAATTTTAATCCTATATATAATGTTATACCTAAAAATATTACAACAATAATCCAGTCAACTAATTCTAAAACCATATCCAAATATTATAAGTGAAAAATAATAAAGTTTAGGTATTCAATAGTAACTTCGAAAAATCGTTATTAACAATTAATGAGTTATAATATAGATATACAACGAGTACAGCGTTATTCTAAACTAGAATTAATAGCTAAGCAGGTAGTAGAAGGTTTTGTTACTGGGTTACACAAAAGTCCGTTTCATGGTTTTTCTGTTGAATTTGCTGAACATAGAATTTATAACACTGGAGAATCTACACGTCATGTAGATTGGAAATTGTATGGAAAAACAGATAAGCTCTTTATTAAACGATATGAAGAAGAGACAAATCTTCGGTGTCATTTAATAATAGATGCATCATCATCTATGTATTTTCCTGAGATAGATTACGAAAAAAGTGATCAGTTCAATAAAATAAAATTCTCGGTTTATGCTTCAGCTGCATTTATGCATTTAATGAAAAAACAACGTGATGCTGTTGGCTTAAGTATTTTTTCAGACAAGTTAGATCTACATACGCCTGATAAGTCGAGCTTAATTCATAGGAAACGATTAATACATGAGTTAGAGGGGTTAATTGATAGACCTAAAATTAATACGAAAACATCTACTATTAAAGCATTACATACTATTGCAGAAAGTTTACATAAACGATCGTTGATTGTTTTGTTTAGTGATATGATGGAAAATGTAGCAGAACAGGATGAGTTGTTTCAGGCGTTACAACATTTAAAATATAACAAGCATGAAGTAATTTTATTTCATACGGTTGATGCCGATAAAGAATTGAATTTTAAGTTTGAAAATAGACCATATCAATTTGTAGACCTCGAAACAGGGGAAGAAGTGAAGGTGAATCCGAACGATATTCGTGAAAAATACATTGAAGAAACAAAAAAAAGAAAAGAAAAATTAAAATTACGCTGCTTACAATATAGAATTGAATTTGTAGAAGCAGATGTAAATCAAGGATTTAACAACTTGCTTGAAACCTATCTTATCAAAAGAAAAAAAATGATGTAATTTTTTTTCTTTTTTTTTTGTGTAATAAAAAGAAACTACTACATTTGCAATCCTTAATGAAGGAAACGATCTTTAAAAAAGTTGCTTGAATCTAGTCAAAATATTACTATTAATAGTAAGGTCTGGTAGTTCAGTTGGTTAGAATACCTGCCTGTCACGCAGGGGGTCGCGGGTTCGAGTCCCGTCCAGACCGC
>Ga0307998_1000166_pt1 | contig 38482 bp, 37 predicted proteins | sample Davwhametageno37_FD_203147 | JGI IMG/M metagenome (GOLD analysis project Ga0307998, IMG submission 203147) | Marine microbial communities from Davis Island wharf, Antarctic Ocean - #37 | ecosystem: Environmental > Aquatic > Marine > Unclassified | place: Antarctic Ocean: Davis Island wharf... | reverse complement strand
TATATAAATTAAACGTGAACAATCGAATAGTGCCAAACTATAAATAATAATAAGATTATGCAAAAATTAGTATATTATATATCCCTCGCTTTAGAAGGAGTGAAAAATAACATGTCTTTTATGTTAGCGGGGGTTGGGTTATTTGGTATTCCTGAAAACATTATTGTGGCAATGATGCATAGAAATAAAATGGTCATGTCTAAATTACTTAAAGAATGTTCCTTAACTCTAAGTGGAGTAAGATGCGTAAAAAAAATAGTAACAAATCTCGTAGTAATAGATATTACCGAAAAAGGTTTTAGACTATTAGAAAGGGCAACAGTAATTTCAATTAAACAGATTAAAAACGCTACCGAAGACAGACTTATCATTGACGGGGAAATTACTGAAATCGATATAAGCTATAAACACTGTATAAATCAAAGTTATTCTATTATAATATGAGTCAAATATTAAATTCTTGGGTAAATATACCAGACAATTCAGATTTCAGTATTTATAATCTTCCATTTGGAATTTTTTCTATAGGAAATAAGCATAAAAAAATTGGGGTTGCAATAGGCAAGCAAATAGTAGACCTAAACGCTTTAGCTCAACTGGGGTATTTCGATAATTTAGAAATAGATAATAACATATTTATCAATGATTTCCTGAACGATTTCATCAGCTTAGGAAAGCCTATTACCCTAAAAATTAGGTTAATAATTCAAGAATTACTTACAGATAAAGCCTCCTCTTTAATTAATAAACCAAACATTTTAGTTAATCAATGTGATGCGCAAATGCATCTTCCAGTTCTAATAAGGGATTATACTGATTTTTATTCAAGTATTGAACACGCTACAAATGTTGGTGAAATATTCAGAGACCCTAAGGATGCATTACTACCAAATTGGAAACACATACCGGTGGGCTATCATGGCAGGTCTTCATCTATTATCGTAAGTGGTCAAAGTATTCACAGACCAAAAGGACAAGTCATGCTTACTGATGCCAAAACTCCAATATTTCAACCTTCTTCTAGGTTAGATTTTGAGCTAGAAATGGGTTTTATTATTGGTAAGAATACACAATTGGGCGAATCTGTAAAAACAGACAACGCTGAAAATTATATTTTTGGGAAAGTACTTTTTAACGACTGGTCGGCAAGAGATATTCAAAAATGGGAATATGTTCCACTAGGTCCTTTCTTAGCTAAAAATTTTGCATCTTCTATGTCTCCTTGGATAGTTACAATAGAAGCCTTAGAACCCTTTAGAGTTCAAGGACCAAAACAAGACCCGCAAGTACTACCATACCTTCAATATAACGGTTTGAAAAACTACGATATAAATCTAGAAGTAAGTATTCAGCCCCAAGAAAGCGAAGAAAATATCGTAAGTAAATCTAATTTTAAATATATGTATTGGAATATGGCACAACAGGTTGCTCATCATACCAGCAATGGATGTAATATGAATATAGGTGATATGTTAGCATCGGGGACTATTAGTGGAAAAGATAAGGATTCGTATGGATCAATGTTAGAAATTACATGGTCAGGTCAAAAGCCAATCAAACTTTCAAATGGTGAGAAAAGAAAATTTTTAGAAGACTACGATACCGTGATTATGAGTGGTTACTGTGAAAAAGGAGCTATTAGGGTTGGGTTTGGCCAAGTAAAAACTAAATTATTACCAGCAGTAAAATAGAACCCATGGCAGAAATTATTTCGTTAGATGTTAATTCACTTGAAACAGCAGAAATACATCAAATCCTTTTGACAGCTGTTGCACCTAGACCAATTGCTCTTGCTAGCACCACAAACGCTGAAGGCGAGGTTAACTTGAGTCCATTTAGTTTTTTTAATGTCTTTAGCGCAAACCCACCTATTCTAATTTTCTCACCTGCTAGAAGAGTTAGAAACAACACCATTAAGCATACACTGGAGAACACACATGAGGTAAAAGAAGTAGTAATTAATATCGTTAATTATTCTATAGTCGAGCAGATGTCTTTGTCTAGTACGGAATATAATAAAGAAGTAAATGAATTTGATAAATCAGGATTAACGCCAATAGCTTCTAAAAAAGTTAAACCACCACGTGTTAAAGAATCTCCGATTTCTTTTGAGTGCGAAATTGATAATATTATTGAGTTAGGAAAAGAAGGCGGTGCAGGCAATCTTATTATTTCAAGGGTAGTAATGATACATTTAAATAGTGAATATCTTGATGGTAACGGAAAATTAGATACCACGAAACTTGATTTAGTAGCCCGCATGGGAGCGAATTGGTATACACGAGTTACTCAAGAATCATTATTTGAAATTACAAAACCTATTAAAACAAAAGGTATAGGTGTAGATAAGTTACCTAAACATATTTTTAAAACTAATATACTTTCCGGAAACAATATTGGAAGGCTTGGCAATGCAGAGAAAATTCCAACAGAAGAAGAATTATCTTATTTTAAAAAAAATCCTGAAATCGCCAATATTCTTCAAATAAATGACAATCAAAAAAAAATTGTAAGATTTCACGAAATAACCAAAGAATATCTTTTAAATGAGAATTTTGACTTAGCACTAAAAACAATTTTTTGTTATTGATATTCTAATGATGTAGTTATGTTTTGTTTCTGTCGACAGAAGGCACTAGCTATTTTTAAACGCTACAAAAAAATTCCAACATTGGAATTATCATTAATAATAAGGTTATAACAAGAGGTTCCTTAGTTCGACTCTAAGTGGAGGAGCAAGTTATGAAAGCACTTAAAGCAATAATGTAGGTGCTTTTTTTATGGAACATAATTAGGTGAGACGTTTATCGCAAACTCGTTTCGGGGTCTCTCTTTTTTACAAAATTTCTTACTATTAAAATTTTGTAGTTAATTTCTTTTCAGGCTAATATTCATAACTAGTCCCTTTTTCAAAAATCTTTTTGGGTTTTTCACAAGAGATAAATAATGTAAGAAAGATAAATGAGCTTCATAAAATTGATTTATGATAAAAAATACTCAATTATAACGAATAACAGAACTTACTGAAGATTATATGCCTGAGGTTTGAAAGGAAACGCCACTAGTTAATTAGTGACGTGTTTTAATAATAGAAAATCAAATTTATTTATCTGACAGACCAATCGGTATAATACGAGGAAGTCCAAGACCCTAGTTTTGCTAATCCATCATTTATTGGCTTAAGTTTATTTCCAATTGATTGACCCAATTCATTACTACTTCCGTCTGTATTATAGAACGCATCTCTAGCTTCTTCGGATTCAAAGACCCAAATCATACTTATTGAGCCAGTTTCTTTTCCTCTTAATCCATCGGCCATATATATTTTAGCGCCTTTATATTCTTTCTCATAATTAGGAATAGTAACATTTAACCAGTAGTCTTGAAATTGTTTGGAAGTTACTCCTTTATTAAGTTTAATTTTTAATACATGTAGCCCCAGAAGATTTCCTTTTTGAAGAGATTGTGGAACTAATGAATTCATCATTCCACCCAAATCAAGCCAATCACCTCCATTGATGATTTTACCATCTTTAAATTCAAAAGAATGATAGCTGGTTAATTTTGTTTCTTTTCCAGTTTTAGTGTGAATTGAGGTCCATGTCCCATAAGTACGAGTACTTCCATCAGGAACTCCAGTTTCCGTATCTACACCAGGCAACCAATAATCTGCAGAAAATTTTAAATTATCAAATTCCGCCTGATACCCCAGGATAGCAGTTTTGACTTCTTCAATTCCTCCCATATCCATTCCATAAACAGGTATGTGCCATTGTATGTCTTCATGAAGATAAGTAAACATACCTTCAGCATCTTCTGCTTCGTGAAGTTTAAAAAAAGCCTTTGCAGCTTCGGTATTTTTTTCGTATTCCGCATGCTTTCCATTTGAACAAGCTATTATAATTAAGCTTGCTGTTAGGAGAGTAAATATTTTTTTCATTTGAATTGATTTATGATTAATTAGACACTAATATAATAAATCCTAATACATACTGAATATGATATGTCTATGGTTTAGGTTAGAACTTTAATTTATTTTACAGAATATTTATAAAAAACTATAAAGTTCGGAAGCATTTATATACCTGTTATTTATCTGAAATTTATATTCTTCATTTTCATAAATCATCGAAATAATAGATGGTAATTTATCTAGATTATTATCCTGTAAATTTATTTTGTATAGAATATTATTAGTATTACGAAAAGCATCCATCATTTTAGAGTTTTGGTCTTTATGACTCTTGAATTTTATTCGACCTGATTTAAGTTTTTTATGCAAATCTTTTATATTATTTCTCGCAAAATCAACAAAATCCATTCTTAATATCGCAAGTTTTTCATTTGGACTAGAAAATTCAGGAATGCTATAACTTTTTTGCCCAAAAGAAACCAAAGGAACAAACAGTAAAAAGAGAAGTAGTTTTTTCATTGTGTTGATTTTAAATAGTTCAATATACCCATAATATCTTAACTCAAATACTTATCATAAAAAAACGGCAAGTCTTTTGCCTCATCCTTAATTACCACAGCTTCTAGTCTTGATAAATCATATTGTAATGCTATTTGAAGCATCTTAATAGGCTGATTAGCGTCTACTCATTTACGTTTAAAGAAACTATTAAATTGTCTATAAGTAGTTGTAGTTTTTCTTTTACTTCTGATGTTATCTTGTTCTTGCTACCTTTACGTCTCGGCATATGTTTTATTAAATTTAGATTATGAATTACAGAATTTTAATGAACGTTACTGGAATTCTATTTTATAGTAAATATTATAACTCAATTTTTTATGAGTTTTGGGATGACACTAGTTATTCTGATTCTATCAACTCAGTTTTAGGTGTTTTTTATTATGCTTATTTGTGAAATTATTGAACGGCCAGTGATCTAAAAGTCTGAAAAAAACCTGTTCTAAGTTTAAGTAAACGTAATAAATATTCCATTTATTTTATTTACATTTTTTTAAAAATAAACCAAGGTGTTTTTCTAAAAACCCATGCCGCAAACCTCCATCTTTTGGTTATATATATAATACGTTTTTTCCTTTTAATTGCTTTTATAATTTGAACAGCAGCTTTTTCTTTGGTCGATGTCCAAAACATTTCCTTCCCCTGAAGCATTGGAGTTCTGACAAACCCTGGTCGTATATCTGTGACATAAATATTTGACTTACTATGGGCTGCTCTTTGAGCCATACCCTCCAAATAACTTGCTTGGTATGCTTTTGATGCATGGTACGCAGGGGCTAAACCACCGCCTCTTTGAGATGCAACGGAGGAAATATTTGCTAAATGACCATAGCCTTGTTTCTCAAAAAAAAGCATTCCCCAATTCACCAAACTAGTGAATGCAATTACATTCAATTTGTTAATTTTGTCTTCCAAATCAAAATCTAGTTTTAAATTTATTGTGCCTCTACCTGCACTAATAATAAATAAATCTAATCCCCTCAATTCTTTAGTTAATTTTTCTATATCCTCCAATGCATTTGATTTAGTGCAGTCAGAGGCTATATAATGAATTTGTTCAGGGTGTTCCTTTTGTAATTTCAAAAGTAGTTCATCTCTCCTCCCTGTTATCCCAACAGAATAATTGTTTTTGACCAATTCTCGAGCAAGAGCCTTCCCTATTCCTGAACTTGCACCAACAATTATTGCTTTTTTAGATTTATTCATAATAATTCATTTTATTGGTCTTTGAAATGATTTGTTATTTAAATCAATACTTCTGTATTTTTCCATTTCTATAATTTACTTTGGATTCTAAATTACCATTTTCATCATAAGATTTAACTAATCTATCTTTAGAATTTGATATATGATTTACCTCTTTTTTTTAACTCACCATTTTTATGATAGTATAGTACTGTTCCATTTTTTAAACCGTCTTCATATCTAGCCAACTGTTCTAATTATTCATTTTGGTAGTAACATTTAAATATTCCGTGTAAAATACCCATATTATAATTAGCTTCTGATTTTAAAATACCATTGTCAAAATAAAACCTGACTGTTCCATATGATTTAGCTTCTTTACAATTTATCTCAGACTCTAATTGACCATTATCATAATATAATTCGCACAAGCCTTCATTTTCTCCATTAATTAAATCTAGTTTTACTTTATATAGGTTTAAAAACTAGCTTCCTTAATCCAACAAAAAAACTGAATAGCATATGAAAAAAGGAATTATAAAATTTTAAAGTTTAAAAAACAACATAATAACCATAACTAACAATTGAAAACCAAGACCATAAAGAGATATTAAAGTTATTAAAAAAAAAGAGTTTTTTATTGGTATTCGTCAGTGATCTAAAAGTCTAAAAAATCTGTTTTAAGAACTTAAAGATTTACCCCCACTAGGTCTAAATAAATCTACTTTTTTTTTAGTGAGTGCTTCGCTGCATGGGTCTATTATACAACAGCTACAGACCTCTCAAGAATTATTTATTAACATTACTATTAAACCACTGATATTTATTTGGTTTAGACTCTTCTTATGCCCCCTTCTGTTTAATCTTAAATACATATGTAATGGTATAACTCTTAGTTAAAATCAATTCTTTTCGAGCTGCACAGTAAAATGTCGCATAATAGGTGATTCCCATTTAATGGAATAACCCCTTTTGGCTTCCTTACGAGTGTCAAATACTTTTTTAATTGCCACAGCAACGTATTCCATATGTGAAAGTGTGTAAGTCCTTCTAGGAATAGCTAAGCGGACCATTTCTAATTCCGGAAAACGATTTTCTCTCGTTACAGGATCTCGATCGGCTAATAATGTTCCAATTTCTACTCCACGAATTCCAGCAACAATATATAACTCAATTGCCAAAGACTGAGCTTGATATTCTTCTTTGGGAATATTGGAAACAAATTTTGCTGCATCAATATAAACGGCATGGCCTCCAAATGGTTTAAGAACCGGAATATCAAAAGCATCGAGACGTTTACCTAAATAGGCAGTTTGCTGAATTCTACTTTCTAGATAACCGAATTCAATACCCTCGAGTAACCCTTGAGCCAAAGCACCCATATCACGACCTGACATCCCACCGTAGGTAACAAAGCCTTCATACATAATAGCAAAAGTAGAACAGCTTTCATAAACTTTTGGATCGTTCAAAGCAATGAAACCTCCCATATTGACTAGGCCATCTTTTTTTGCGCTCATGGTCATCCCGTCAGCTAATGAGAATGTTTCTTGTACAATTTCTTTGATGGTGCTTTCGACAAATTCCTCTTCGCGTGTTTTGATGAAATATGCATTTTCTGCAAAACGAGCAGCATCGATGTAAAAACCAACCGCGTATTTATCGCATAAGGCACGAACCGCTCGCATGTTAGCAATAGAAACGGGTTGTCCACCAACCGAATTACATGTAATGGTCATTAACACAAAAGGGACTTTCTTTATGGGATACTTTTGTAGAATTGCTTCGAGTTTTTGCAAGTCAATATTTCCTTTAAAAGGATGATCGATATCGATGTCAAAGGCCTCGTCTACGGTACAGTCCACTGCTGTTGCTTTTCTGTATTCGATGTGCCCTTTGGTGGTGTCAAAATGTGCATTCCCTGGGATAAAATCACCTTCTTTTACTAAAGCCGAAAACAATACATTTTCTGCTGCTCTTCCCTGATGAGTTGGAATAAAGTGAGTAAAACCAGTAAGTTCTTTCACTGTCTTTTCTAATTTCAAGAACGAGCGCGATCCGGCGTAACTTTCATCACCCAACATAACTTCTGCCCATTGCTTGTCTGACATTGCACCCGTGCCAGAGTCGGTTATTAAATCGACAATGACTTGATCGCTGTTTAATTTAAAGAGGTTATAGGATGCTTCTTCAATCCATTTTTTTCGTTGTTCGGAAGTCGACAGCTGAATCGATTCCACTGTTTTTATTCTATAGGGTTCTATATAAGGCAATTGCATATCAACAGGATATTAGTTATTTAAAAATTAAAAAGGACTCTTTTTGAAAGAGCAAACAGAAGTATTAATCCAAGATATAAGAGTCTCGGTTTTTAATGTTTTGAAAAAGACGGAAAGAAAAAGTCTTGATTATCATATGCTAAATTTAAGACAATTTTTGAAACCTTTGGATGTTTCCCTCAGAATAGACAAAATGAAGTTGAAAGTTTAATATAAAACAGAAAATACAGGAAGCTGGGACACTTATGGTATAACTAGGTTTTGGAATATGTTCCAAAATGCAAATTCTTTTAATCAAGATATATCCGGATGGTATATTTCTAATATTTCATCTTAACCATCATTTTGCAGTAAATTTAGCTCTAACAAACGCCAGTAAACCTATCTGGGGGTACTTGTTATTAAACCACAGATATATCATTTTCAGTAATTTCAGAACACACGGTATTGAGATATTATAGAGTTTATTATATTAGCAGCTTATTAATCATTAATCAATTTAAAATGAAAAAAAAATTATTAATTATCCTTGTGACTTTTGTTTTAGGATCTTGTCAAGCTCCAGCGGAAAAGTCCTCAAATGAACCTAATGTTATAGGATATGAATTTAATGATGAAGGAGTAAAACAAAATATAGTTGCAGGGAATGTTGCAATTACAGATGTGTATATGGATTATATTCAAGCACATAATGATAAAAATTTAGATAAAATCTATGAAATGGATATGGAAGATGTTATTATTAGAGCTTCAAATGGAGCTTTGTATAATGGACGTGATACTCATAAGCAAGAACTAGAAGCATGGTTTAATTCAGCAAGTCCAACATGGAAAATCAAATGGATGGTTGCAAACACAGTTAAAGGAGCGGATGGTAAATCACAGAATTGGTTAACAACAGGTGTTGATGTAGTTCAGTCTGTAGATGGAAATAATTTAACTACACATCATGTAGTCGATGTTAATTTTATCGATGGAAAAGTTAAAGAATTAAATGCTTACGATAGAGCGAGTGAAAATAAATAAAAGGATACATGAGCTGATGCAAAAAAAACTTTTTAAAGTACTTAATTAACATAGAAAAAGCGCTATCTAAAAATTCTTTAGGATTTCCTAAAAAGGATGTTATATCTATTTAGTTACCTTTTCTTTTTTTTACAGGCATATCCTCTTCAGGTATTTATAAACCACTTAAATAGATTTATTTATGGTTAATAATACTCGGATATATAAAAAATCATATAATATCTTAATAAGTTTTTTTCTTACTGAACTTAGTAAAGGTGATATGCATGTGGTCTAGTTTGTTCTTTTTTTGTTTTTTAAAAAAGATAATCCTCCGGAGGAAAACAACGCCAATAAAATTAGTATTGGCTGAAATAATAAACGTATAAATCTACTTGTGTCAGTGTTTAAATTGAAAGCATTTATTTCATTTACAAATTGATTAATGTTTCCAGGGAAAATTAAAACATAAAAAATTGCTAATGAAATTCCTGTTTTTATTTTTAGTTTACCTCCTACTAACATTAAAAATCCTAAAATAATTTCAATAATTCCAGAAGTTATTATTATCAAATCAATTAAGTCCTTTCGTGTTGTTAACCAAGTAGGGACTTGTGCTTGAAAATCAATTTGTAAAAATGTTAAATGCCCTATACCTATATATATCATAGTTAAACCCAAAAGAATTCTAATAATATTTTGCAAAATATTTGTTTTAATTGTCATAAAAATTATTGAAGATGGAACCTACAATATTATTCTGGGATTTACTAGAGAGGTAAAAGTTTTTTATATGTTATTGATCTTGAATTGTTGTTAGAGAGTTCTTGAAACTATAAACAAAAAACTCTTGATTTTTTAAATTTTACCATTAACAAGATAGACTTAAAAAAGGTCAATAAATGTCACTTAAAAGCTATGGTAAATGTATTTTTAGGTGATTATAAGAAAAGTAATCTTCCTGTTCTTTAATAAATAGGCTTAAAACTTAATTCGAGGATCTAGAGTGGGGATGCTATTGCCTATAAATATGCATCAGATAATAATTCTGCAATAATTGTTAAAGTAGATCCTGAAAAATGAACAAATTCATCACTTAAAAAAAGTGGTATATACTTAATCACTATGAAGGACAGGGAGTTGATATGTTATATGTTTTTATATATTAGTACATTATTAAATAAATCTCTATCAGGTATTTTATATTTTTCATATTACTATTTTACTTTGCAATTGTTACCTGTGATGGAAAAGCAGAAAACGAATGTATAATATTCGATTACAGAGAAAAAATAGCTTGTACAAGAGAATATAATCCAGTATGTGGATGTAATAATAAAACTTATTCTAACAAATGTGAGGCTAAGGCATGGAATATTGAAATTTTCACAATCGGCGAATGTGATTTAAACTAAAATCCTACCTTAACTATTTTTGTTTATTATCCACTTAAATTTTTTCCTTTAAACTACAGGAGTATAATCTTCAGTAAGTGATATAGTGCCTTACGGAAAATTGCAAATTTTTATTATTTTATATATAAATATATTTGATTAAGAAAATCAAAATTTGTCGAATTTATTATTCCAAATAGCAGTATTGAAATTCTTACCTGAAGCAAAGCCATAGAATAGTGAAATTGATACAATCGCTTTAAACATAAAAAAGAATAGTGTCAAATAAGAAGATAATTCGGCAGTCTTAGTGAAAATAGATATCGGAATTATTAAAGTTATAATCAAACTAATTACTAAAACAAAAAATAAAAGATTCCAAATATTTTTTAATGGCCACATCATCAATTTTCTAAATGGATGTAAATCATTTCCCCATTTGTGTATAAGGTAAAAGTAATTGTTTCCTAAAGGAGCAAATAATAAAGGATCATCTGTTTTTTTTAGACGGAAAAGAGCAGAAGGTGCAATAATTTTTAAACCATTTATCGATGTTTTATGTTCCTTTTCAATTTTCAGAATGTCCTCAATAGCTGAAGTAGGAAGTTGGTTTTTAAAGTATTTAACATTAAGAAATCTAAGACGATAATCTATACAAACCTTTTTAATTTGACTTATGTGATATATTTTTTTGTGCTCCAGTAGATTGAAAATAAAATTATTAGATTTTTCTATTTTGAGATTTCCAAGTAAGTCATTCAATACTTTTTTTTGATTTTCACTATCAAAGAATGAAGTACTTGTTTTTTTTAAAACACTTTCAATATTTGTTCTTGAAATAATATTCAAATTCATAAAACATTTAAATTGCTACAAAATTAAAAATAATTTCAACTTAGTGTTAAAACAATATGATTTTTATAAAAAAAATATTTGTCTCTCACGAAAATTAACTGGTAGCTATGAATACTATCCAATAACATGTTTATCATCTTCATTAAGTTCAGGGATTTTTTATGTTTTCAGCTTATTAACCATTACCATTTAAAGATGATATATTATAGTCGTCAAACTATAAATTTTTACTAAATGATTTAATAAACGAGTTAAACTCAATTCTTAAATTTTCATCTATTATACCTAGTTTAGAATCAAAATTTTGAATAAAATTTGGAAGTGAAAAGCTAGGAATATTTAATTGACCTCCTTTTGAAATTCTATCATGTGCCATTTTAAGGACAGTAATTGCTCCTCTTGCTCCCTCAGAGGTAGATAATAATAACATTGGTTTGTTGAACCAAATAATTTTTTCAATTCTTGAAATCCAATCAAAGATGTTTTTAAAAGCTGCAGTATAAGCTCCATTATGCTCAGCAAAAGAAATTATAATCCCATCAGCGGAACTCAATTCGTTTTTGAATTTATATGCCTGTTTAGGAATACCGATCTCTTTTTCATAATCCACACTGTAAATCGGCATTTCAAAATCATTTAAATCTAATAAATTAACCTCAGCATCTTCAATTTGGTTTGCTGCAAAATTTGCTAAAATTTTATTAATTGATTTCTTTGATGAACTAGCACCAAAAGCAATAATTTTTTTCATCACTGTTAATTTAAATTTAATCAAAAATACGTGTAAACTGTTTACACATTACAATTATAATTTATATAAAATTAATTTTTTTTGTGATAAAAAATTTGGAGTTTTATTCATAGAAACTAAATTAACAAATATGCCATTATCCAAAGGAAGTTAGAACAAAATAAAATTATAAGTAAAAGAGCAAAAAACGACTAAAAAGACCCAAATATGGTCAAAAATGAACAAAAAAGTATCAAAATGAGTCAAAAATGGCCAAAAAAAGTCAAAATTGAATTTTTGCATAGATACATTTCTTAATATCCCCCACTTTTCCCACAGACTAAACAAAAGTAGATACTGCAACAGGCGTTAAAGCCATTATAACCAATGGTTTAAAGGTCAACTAACTCAAAATAAGATTTATTCCCAAAGTGTTTTATTATCAATAATTGAATTATCCCAATTATAAAATAAATCCCACCAATTAGATAATTTGTAATTATTTCCATTTCTTAAATAATCGATGTTATTTTCAAAGCCAGGTATTGATTGAAACCAGGTTATTAACCATTGGACTTCATCATTGTTAATGTTATAATATTGAACAGTTGGGATATTGTATTTAATGCTAGTCCATGTTTCGCAATTAACTGGTGATTTATCTCCACCTTGAGGGGTCCAGTTAAGAATATCAGACTGAACATTATTTGAATTACAATAATTATAATCAAAATCTGCATTTGGAGGGTGATGTGTATTTCCACTTCTTCCGTTAGGAGTTGCCAGATAAAAGTCTGTACCATATTCGTTAAAGTCAACACCAACAAATTTATTCCAGAAAAGCTCTTCTCCATTTACTTTGTTTTTTTCAATAAATGAAAGTTGAGTTTCAATCTGATGTCCTCGATTATGAATGTTAGTGTCTAAATTTCTATGACCACTATTCCCATAAACAACATAGGTGTTTTCATAAACAGGTAGGTCATTTTGAACTCTATAACTATTTGAAATATCTCCCGTGTAGGGACTTGACATATTTGATTCAGGTATTGTACTGTCTTTATTACTGTCATAAAGATTGTTTTCAATAAGAGAAGGGAATCCACCGTAGGAAAATTCAGTTATCCAAACTTCTTTTACTGATTCACCTGTTATTATTTTTTTCATATTTAAATCATCAAATAATTGATGATAGTTATATGTCCTTTTTAAACCTGTGTAAGATAATTCTGTTAAATATGTGTTGCTCTCATTAGTATAAACATTAATATAAGCTTTTGTGTCGATTGAAATATAATTGGAGACTTCATTTCTGCCATAATCTCTGTAAGCTGTTCCTAACTCAATAGCTTTTTTTGTCGCAAATAAAGTGTTTTTTATCCTAGCCTTTAAACTTACTAATGTTGGATTAATTATTTCAAAATAGTCAGAAGGTCCGATGGTATCATTATGAATAATACCATCATTTGTGTGATAAATATTTATGATTACAATAGGGATTATGATTTTAGCAGTATTTTCAGCCTTAAAATTTTCTTCAATTTGTTCAAACTCAACATTATTTATTAATATGCCATGGGTTATCTTTTTATTTTCAAACTCAATTTCTATAACCTCATTCCCCTTAACAGCACCAATTACCTTGTTATTTAAAATTGTAACTTTTTTGTTTTGAGATGTTATTTTGACTGAGTGTGTGATTTCTTGAGTTGTCCCATTATCAAAAGTTGCAATTATATTTGGGGTGAATTCTTGATTTACAAAGATTGAATCAGGAGGAGATAAAATTTCGATTTTACTAAGTACAAGCTTTATAAACAAGGCTGTCAATGTTGAATCTGAGTTTAAAGTTACAATAATTGAGATCTCAGTAGAATCACTTCCTTCCCAGCCTACAAATCGATACCCTTCAGCTGGTGTAGCTGTAATTGTAACCTCTGTCCCTTCATCATATGTTCCTCCCTCTGTGGTAACTGTCCCTCCATCTCCTGCAGTTACTGCTAGAGTGTATTTCTTAACAATTGCAGCTGATGGTGGAGCATCATCTTCTTCAGTTGAACAGCTGTACAGGATTAGGAATGCTGATAGGGTAAATACTAAAGGGTAGATGATTTTTTTCATGAATTAAATTTATTTAAATATTTTGAACTTACAGGCTATATATCATTATAACAGCTTTACCCTTAAAATAAAAGTGGATTTAATTTTAAGGATGAGGGTCTAATTTCAAAGTTTTAGGTTGGAATTTTTTGGAGATTTAACTGTCTATTTACTGGCAGAAAACACCTATTTAGGCTCTTTTTGTTATCTTTAACTGTCTAATCACTGGCAACAAAAAAAGGGACTACATTTCTGTAATCCCTTTATTTAAAATGGGTGGAAGAGCGGTCTCGAACCGCCGACCTCCTGAACCACAATCAGGCGCTCTAACCAACTGAGCTACAACCACCATTTTGAATTTGCAAATATACTAGAATTTATGATTAATTATAAAAATGTTAATTAAGTATTTGTTTATTAAAACTACATAATTTACAAATAGATTTTTAATTTAACTAAATGGTGGAGACCGGTTGCTAAAAGCTTATTAAAACATAATATTAAGTATTTTATTCATTTGGATAAACTACTCCAATTTCTTTTCTAATAGCATCCATTAAAAGCATTAAATCAGTAGTATTTTTATGAGACCATTTAGATGATTCTAATTTACCTTCTCGAAGACAGTTATTAGCTTCAATAATCTCATAACTATATCCAACACCAATAAAATCAAAATTTTTCGATTCTTTTTCTTTATTTTTCACCAAAGCTATATTAGATGATTCATGCCAACGAGAATCAATATAAATTTCACCATCTTCTCCAGCTATAGTTGCACGCATATCTTCATTATGAGCAAAGCTTGAATACAATAAAGCTAGAGCATTGTCAAAATCTAAAATAATAGCTAATTGTTCATCAACTCCTCCTTTTGTTAAACGACCACAAACTTTAATGTCATTTGGCATTCCTAGTAATTTATATGCTAAAAAAAGAGGGTAAATTCCAATATCTAATAATGTTCCACCTCCTTTTTTTAAATCAAATAAGCGTGACTTATCGCCTTTGTCTAAACCATAAAAACTAAATGAAGCATTAATGTAACGCAGTTTACCTAAAAATCCTTGATTAATCCAATTAAGAGATTGTTCAAAAACCGGATTAAAACGAGTCCAGAGTGCCTCCATTAAAAATAATTCTTTCTCTTTTGCTTTAGATATCATCGCATTAACTTGTTTACTATTTAAAGCTAAAGGCTTTTCACATAGAACAGCTATTCCACTATTCAAAGATGCAATTGTTAATTCCATGTGATTGTGGTTTAAAGAAGCAACATATACAATATCAACTTTGGCATTATCAAAAAAGGTTTTGTACGATCCAAAAGATTCTCTAACATTATACTTATCCGCAAATTTTTTTGCTCGATTAGTGTCAGAGGAAGCAACTGCTATGAGGTTACAATCTTCAATAAGTAAAAGATCTGAAGCAAATTTATGTGCGATTTTCCCTAAACCTATAATACCCCAGCGAATTGATTTCATTTCTCTATTTACGGATCAAGTGACTCAAATTTCCAATAGAGAGAGGTTGTTTAGAGGTAAAGCCTTCTCCTGCTTCGGTACCAATAATTCTACCAAAATTTTTTGCTCTATAAGATACACTATCAATGAAATTTTTGCTGCTTATTGGAGTTTCTTCTTCCATTGAACTTGGATCATGAAATTGACTAGAATAAGCTGCAACTGCATTAAGTTTTAAATCTAAAAAAGAAGATATATCAACTATTATATCAGGTTTAATATCATTCCATTGAATATATTCTAAAACAATTTTAGGTCTCCAAGCCTCTTGAGCTTTTCCACTTTCATCAAATGTTTTAATTTTGGAAAGACCACTTAAAAAACATGAATCGTTAACTAACTTATTACCTTTTTCATGATCAATATGTCTATCACGAATCGCATTACAAAGAATAATTTCAGGTCTAAAAAATCTAATTTTTTGAATTACAGCCATTTGATGAGTCTCATCATTAAGAAAAAAACCATCTTTAAATTCTAAATTTTCGCGAGTATCTATCCCTAAAATTTCAGAGGCCTTTTCTGCTTCTTGTAATCGTTTTGTTATACTTCCTCTTGTTCCTAATTCACCTTTGGTTAAATCTATTGCAACGACAGATTTTCCATGAGAAACGGAAAGAGCTATAGTGCCTGCACAACCTAGCTCTATATCATCAGGATGTGCCCCAAAAGCTAAAATATCAATTTGCATGAAATTGTTTTTTAATAGATTGTAAAATATCAAATTTAATATCGTCTATTGCTTCAATTCCACAAGAAAAACGAACCATTTGGCCGGTAATCCCCTGAGCTTGACGTTCTTCTTCCGAAAGCAAGGCATGCGAGGTAAGTCTTGGGCTTAAAGCTGTACTTTCTATTCCTGCTAGGCTCATTGTAGGTTTAATCAAATTCAATCCTAGTAAAAATTTTTCACAGTCAATATTTGGTTCAAGGTCAAAAGATAACATTCCTCCAAAACCCTTCATCTGTGTTTTTGCAATTTTATGATCAGGGTGATTAAATAATCCAGGATAGTATACCTGAGATATCCAGTCTTGTTTGTGTAAATATTCAGCCAACTGTTGAGCATTATGATTTTGAGCCTGAACACGAATAAACAAGGTTTTTATACTCCTCTCTAATAACCAAACTGTATAATCACTTAAACTGCCACCAAAATTTTTAGCAGAACTAAAAACCTTATCAATTGAAGATTGACTTCCAACCACTGCTCCTGCACATATGTCACTGTGACCCCCTAGATATTTTGTAGCACTATGAATTACAATGTCTATTCCAAAACCTATTGGGTTTTGATTAACAGGACTAGCAAAAGTATTGTCAATCATAGACCAAATACCTGCCTTTTTAGCGATTAAACTAATATCTTTTAAATCGACTATTTTTAAAGTAGGGTTACTAGGGGTTTCGATATAAATTCCTTGAGTATTTTTTCTAATTTCAGCACCAAAATCTTCTGCATTCAAGCCAGAAGTAAAACTAAATTCAATTCCGTATTTAGGAAATTCATGTTTAATTAAATTTCTTGTTCCGCCATATAAATCATTTTGAAAAATAACATGATCACCAGCCTTAAGATGGGATAACATTGCAGTACTAATAGCTGCCATACCTGAACCAAATATCATACCAGCCTCAGCTCCTTCTAAAGAAGCTATTTTATTAGATAAGCCCCTTTGATTAGGTGTGTTAAAATATCGTGGATATTGTCCAATCTTAACATTTGTAAATGGGTAGGAAGTTGAAGTGTATATTGGAGAAGTTGCCCCGCCGTATTGTTCGTCTTTTAATTCTCCTGCGTGTACACAGAGTGTTCGAAAATCTGACATTTTATTCATTTATTCTTCAATCCAAGAAATAACGCCAGGATCATCTGGCTGAGTTCTTGGTGATATAACTTTTGCTAAAGTACCATCAGAATTTATTAAGTATTTTTGAAAGTTCCATGATACAGAAGAATTAATTACCCCATTTTTGATTTCTTGAGTCAAAAACTCATAAACTGGATGCATATTTTTTCCTTTAACAGAAATTTTACTCATCATTGGAAAAGTAACACCATAGTTTTGTTCACAAAAAGCAGCAATTTCTTCGTCAGATCCAGGTTCTTGACGTAAAAAGTTATTAGCTGGAAAACCAACAATGACAAAATTATCATTTCCATACTTTTCGTATAATGCCTGAAGTTTTTTAAATTGAGGAGTTAATCCACACTTAGATGCTGTGTTTACTACCATAACTTTTTTTCCCTTTAATGAGCTAAAATCAAACTCTCCACCTTCAAGATTCTGAACTTTAAATTGATGTATTGTTAAATTTTTATCATTTTGTGCAACTGAGGTTAGCGTTGTGGTCATAAATAATATTGATATTAAAATTTTCATTTATAGTTTTTCTCTTTTTATCAAATGTCGATTATTTAAATCAAACAAAAAAATTGATAACAATGTTAAATAACTTCAACTGATAAACCTTCTTCTAAAAGCAAGCTACAAATAGGAGTTAATTCTTTCAAAGAACCATTTTTTACACCGCATTTCCCAGAAAAATGAACTATGTATGCGCATTGTTCTGCTTGGATAACGTTATGGTCACAAATTTTAACTAAACAATCTATAACATGATCAAAAGTATTCACTTCATCATTATATAATATAATTTCATGCTCACGATCACTTAGAGTTTTTACCTCTTCAATTTCTAGTGGATTAATTTGAGGTAGTTTTTCACTCATTTTTTGAACTTTAAAGCACACCAATCTTGATTTTTCTTTTCTCCTATAAATGATAATCCCTCATTTATACATAATGTCTTTAGAACTTGAATGTCTTTATTATAAAAACCTGAAAGAAGTAATATCGATTCTGGATTCATTGCTTTAGAATAAGATGGTATTTGCTCCAACAAAATATTTCGATTAATATTAGCAAAAATAAGATCATATTTAGAATTACATGAATCAACTGATGAATTTAAATGAACACTAATATTTTGACAAGTATTTAACTTCATGTTTTCTTTAGTATTTTCGACACACCAAGGATCGTTATCAATAGCAAATACTTTTGAAGCGCCTCGTTTACAAGCTAGAATTCCAAGAACACCTGTTCCGCAGCCCATATCTAATATGATTTTATCTTCAATTGATTCAGCTAGAACAAATTCTAACATCATTTGAGTAGTTTGGTGGTGTCCTGTACCAAAACTCATTTTAGGGTTAATAATCAATTCGTATTGCTTTGTCATGGATGGATGGAAATTAGCTCGAACCACACAGTTCTCCCCAATTAAAATAGGATGATATTCTGCTTCCCATTTAGCGTTCCAATTAATAGGCTCAATAGTTTCTATTTCATATTCAATAGTAACTTTTGAATTGTCAAATAATGGAATTTCTTTTAAGAAATCTTTAAAATGCAGATGTTCTGGAATGAAAGCATGTAAGGCTGATTTTGAACTTTCAAAGCTTTCAAAAGGAAGACCTTGAAGTTGAGCTAATAAAATATCTTCCCACGGTTCTTTTGGAACTATTGAAAAATGATATACAATGTAATTATTAGGCATTTAAAAAGAATTGACAATTGCCATAAAATCATCTATATTTAATGAAGCTCCTCCAATCAATCCACCATCAACATCTTTATTTGAAAAAATTTCTTTAGCATTATTTGGTTTAACACTTCCTCCATATAAAATAGAAACTTTATCCGCTAAAGAAGTGTTGTATTTTTGACCTATTAAACTTCTAATAAAAGCATGCATTTCTTGAGCTTGCTTAGGACTTGCTGTTTCTCCGGTTCCGATAGCCCAAACAGGCTCATATGCTAAAATAAGATTGCTCCATGCTCCTTCTGATAAATCAAATAAAGCATTAGTTATTTGTTTTTCAACTACTTCAAAATATTTTCCTGATTTACGATGTCCTAATTCCTCTCCAAAACAAAATATAATTTCCATTTCTGAAGCTAATGCTGTTTTAACCTTTTTAGCAAGTACTTCATCAGTCTCGTGATACATTGCTCGACGTTCCGAGTGACCTAAAACAACAGTCATGACACCAACTTCTTTAAGCATATCAGCTGAAATTTCACCTGTAAATGCACCAGAAAATTCAGCATTCATATTTTGAGCAACAACAGTAATCCTATCATTTTTTAAAATAGTTACAGCTTGTGAAAGTTGTGTGAAAGATGGAGCTAACATTACCCTTACATCAGTTGGTTTTGTTTGCTTTATTAATTTATTTAAGAAAAATTCAGTTTCAGACTGGTTATTGTTCATTTTCCAATTTCCAGCTACAATATGGTCTCTCATTTTTGTTTAAGTTATTTTAATTACAAGATCTAAATATGCATGTATAAAATCAACTACAATATTAATGATAATAAAGAGAAAGACAGTAACAAAAACAGCTCCATTACAACAGGAATATCTAATTGATTTATAGCTTCTATAATTTCTAGCTATGGGCTATCTTCATTTTGGTCTAGCATCATTTTTGATGAATCACAGGGTAAAACCACAAATAAAAAACTAAACTAACAACACCAAAAAGTATTTAAAAAGTATTTTTTACTTTATTGAAAACATAGCTAATCACGAAGATTTATATGCATTTAAGTGAATAAGTGCAAAAACCGAGTAGTTAACCATGTCGTGATAATTAGCATCAATTCCCTCACTAATAATAGTTTTTCCTTTATTATCTTCTATTTGCTTTACTCTAAGAAGCTTTTGAAGAATTAAATCAGTAAGTGAACTAACCCTCATTTCACGCCAAGCCTCGCCATAATCATGGTTTTTATTAAGCATTAATTCAAAAATAATTTTTTGGTGTTTATCATAAAACATTAAAGCTTCTTTTAAATTTAAATCAGGTTGATCTGCAATTCCATTTTCAATTTGAATTAAAGCCATCAGACTGTAATTAATAATTCCGATAAATTCAGATTCCTGACCCTCATCTACTTTTTGTTCAATATTAATTTGTAGACTTCGAATCCGCTGTGCTTTAATGAAAATTTGATCTGTAAGTGAGGACAGTCTTAAAATACGCCATGCTGCACCATAATCTTTCATTTTCTTTTCAAATAAAGAACGGCACCTTGAAGCAATAGCTTGATACTCTTTACGGGTAAGCTCCATTAATTATAAATTTTCATTAAATTTCGAACTTATTTAGCAAGATAATTAAAACCTAAGCAAAAAGTTATCAAAAAGAAAGTCACATCTCAATCTATTAATTGCAAGGGAAAGCTTATTGAAATGGATATTCCTAAAGTAATGGGTATTCTTAACCTCACTAAAGACTCTTTTTATGATGGAGGAAAAAATAACACCATTGATAAAGCCCTTTTCCACACTGAAAAAATGATAAATGAAGGAGCTTTTTTCATTGATGTTGGAGCTGCAAGCAGCAAACCAGGTAATAAACTGATTACTTTGAATGAGGAAAAAAAAATATTACTCCCAATATTTGATAAATTAATACATTATTTTCCTGAAGTTATTTTTTCAATTGATACATATAACAGCTCAATTGCAAAGGCATGCTTGGAAATTGGTGCAAGTATTATTAATGATATCTCGGGTGGAATGATTGATCAAAAAATGCATGAAACTGTAGCTCAATTCAATGCTCCATATGTTATGATGCACATGCAAGGTACTCCTGATAAAATGCAACAAAACCCTAAGTACACAGATCTTATTACAAACGTTTTGAGCTTTTTTTCAAAACAAATTAAATTAGCTTATAATTCAGGTGTTAATGATATTATTTTAGATCCAGGCTTTGGTTTTGGGAAAAACATTCAACACAACTTCAGTTTATTAAAACATTATGATCAATTCAAAAGTCTACAATGCCCACTTTTGATGGGAATTTCTAGAAAGTCAATGATTTACGAATTATTAAATACTAGTTCGGAAAAAGCTTTAAATGGTACTACAGCACTTAACGCATGGGGTTTGGAAAAAGGAGCTCAAATCTTGAGGGTTCATGATGTGAAAGAAGCTAAAGAATGTGTTGACTTATGGATGGCACTCAAATAGTTTTTTTAATTTTACAAAAAGTGATAGTTTGAACTTAACTGATTTTATAGATTTTTCTTTTATCGATGTAATCGATATTTTTTTAGTCGCCTTTTTACTTTTTTATTTATATAAATTAGTGAAAGGTACTGTTGCAATTAATATTTTTATCGGAATTGTAATTATTTATTTAATTTGGAAATTAACAGACATTCTAAATATGGATGTATTGAGTAATTTATTAGGCAAATTTATTAGCGTAGGTTTCTTTGCTTTAATAGTTGTTTTTCAGCAAGAAATAAGAAAATTTCTTTTACTTCTTGGATCTACAAACTTCACCAATCGAGGAAAAGTAGTTCGTTATTTCAAGTTTTTAAGTCAAACACAACAAGTTTCTAATATACATATTAATACCTTAATTGATGCTTGTGAAAACATGTCTAAAACAAGAACGGGCGCAATTATAGTGATACAAAGAAGCAATTCATTAGATTTCACTATTAAGGGGAATAATCGTGTCCATATGAAATTAATGCCACAAGTTTTAGAAACTATTTTTTTTAAAAATAGTCCATTTCATGATGGTGCAATTGTAATTGAAAATAATTCCATTATTGCTGCTCGTGTTGTTCTTCCAGTTTCAGAAAGTTCTATACTTGAACCTAAATATGGTCTTCGTCATAGGGCTGCATTAGGTATTTCTGAAAAAACAGATGCGCTTGTAATAGTGATATCGGAGCAAACAGGGAAAATAGTTTATGTTAAAAATAGTGAGTTTTATTCTTATAAGAATTTAATAGACTTAAAGGAAAATTTGATACAAGATATAAGTCTATAAAAATTAATTAACCTCCTCCGAAAACTGAACTTTGTATAGCTTAGCATAGAACCCTTTGGTTAGACTCAAAAGTTCTTTATGAGTTCCCTGCTCTACAATTATTCCTTTATCCATTACTACAATTCGATCTGCATTTTTAACAGTTGCCAAACGGTGTGCGATGACTATAGAGGTTTTATCTTTAGTTAAAGTATCAATCGCCTTTTGAATAATTTCTTCAGAATAACTGTCTACTGAAGAAGTCGCTTCATCCAAGATCAAAATGTTAGGTTGGGCAATATAAGCACGCAGAAAAGCTATTACTTGACGTTGACCAGAGGACAACATAACTCCACGTTCCTTAATATTATAATCATAGCCCATAGGTAATGACTCAATAAACTCATGAACACCAATTTTTTTTGCAGCTTTAACTACTTGATCTTTTGTTATTTTTGAATCGAAGAGGGTGATATTATTAAATAAACTATCTGCAAAAAGAAATACATCTTGTAAAACAACTGCAACATGTCTTCGTAATTCAGTTAAGTCATAATCACGAATCGATACACCATCAATTTTAATATCCCCTGAATCAAACTCGTAAAAACGGGAAAGTAAATTTATGATTGTCGATTTTCCTGCACCTGTAGCTCCAACAATAGCTATTGTCTCCCCTGCTTTAATACTTAGAGAAATCTGATGAAGAATTTCTTCATCAGGTATATAAGAAAAACATAATTTGTCAAATACAATATTCCCTTTAATTAATTTAGGAGAATAGGTTCCATTATTTTTAATAACACTTTCTGTTTCGATAATCTTAAAAATTCGATCAGCAGCTACCATTCCCATTTGAAGGGTATTAAATTTGTCTGCAATTTGCCTTAATGGTCGAAACAACATTTGAGACATTTGAATAAACAAAAAAATAGTTCCCAAAGAAATATTCCCACCAGAAATCGCATTAAAACCTCCATACCAAACTAATAAACCAATTGTTACAGAAGAAGAAATTTCTGCAATTGGAAAAAAAATCGAATTAAACCAAACGGTTTTCAGCCAAGCATTTTTATGTTTTTCGTTGATCGCAACAAAATTATTATATTCTATTTTTTCCCTGTGAAATAATTGAACAATTTTCATTCCGCTGATTCGCTCTTGAACAAATGAATTTAGATTGGCAACCTGTGATCGGACTTCTTCAAAAGCCTTTTTCATTGATTTTTGAAATAATCTAGTAGCATATAGAATTAATGGTAGAACAGAAAAAACTATTACTGACAAGCGCCAATTAACATATAGCATTACACCAATTACAAAAATCATTTTTAATATATCGGCAATTATCATAAATAGGCCTTGAGAAAAAATACTTGCAATAGTTTCAACATCACTAACAGCTCTTGTCACTAAACGACCTACAGCCGTTTTATCAAAGTAAGACATTTTAAAAAAGATAATTTTATCATACAATTGTATTCTTAGATTTTTAATGACTTGCTGGCCGAGCCAGTTAGCATAAAATACAAATAAAAATTGAAAAATAACTTCAAAAACTAATGCCCCTAACATCAAACAAATAAATAAAACCATGCCATTATAATCTTGCATTCGAATATAATTATCGACAGTTATTTTAAGTAAATACGGTGTTAATGTTGAAAAAATAGAAAGTAAAATCGCTGCTAGAATAACAAAGTAATATGTAGTCCGAAAAGGTTTTACAAAAGCCATTAATTTTGAAAAAAGATGTGAATCAAAAATTTTTCCGCTTATTTTAGCCATTTTTTAAATATAAATTGAATCAGAGTATTCTATGTTAGTCAAAAATAAGCCTTGAGCTGGAACAGAATATCCAGCTTCAGATCTGCTTTTACTTGCTATAATTTGATGTAAATCAATAATCTTTTTTTTTCTTAAACCAATCTCTATTAGGGTTCCCACAATGGCTCTTACCATGTTGCGCAGAAATCTATTTGCAGTAATTGTGAATATATAACCATTTTTAGTTTTATTCCATTTTGCGTAACTTATCTCACATAAATAAGTTTTTACGTCTGTATTGGATTTAGAAAAACATTCAAAGTCCTCATATTCCATTAGAATTTCTGTTGCAATATTCATAGCCTCCATGTCCAGGTGTTTAGAAAAACTGTAATGCAAATCATTTCCGAAAGCAGATTTACCAACCGATATATGATATTCGTAAGTTCGAGAAAGAGCATCAAAACGTGCGTGTACTTTTGGCTGAACTGAACGAAGTGAGTGAATTACTATATCGTTTGGTAAAAACTGATTAAGATGATAAACAAGCTGTTTCTGAACTTCAGGGATAAGAGTAGCTTCAAAATGTGCAAACATTTGACGTGCATGGACACCGGTATCAGTTCTTCCTGCAGCCAATAAAGGAACATCTATTTTTAATAAAGTTTTTAATGCATTTTCCATGACCTGTTGAACAGAAATTGCATTGGTTTGACGTTGCCATCCATGATATTGGGTTCCTGCATATGAAAACTCTAAAAAAAAACGCACTAATTACTATTTTTGCACGAATATACTCGGAATTTCTTATTGAAACAAAAGGGCTATGTATCATATAATAAACTTGACCATTTTAATTTTATTAAAAACAAAACTAAGCTAATAGTAATAATTAATTATCGAATATTCTACTCGAAGGATAATTTCAGAATATTGATTTTTTTACCAGACAATCAAATCCAAGAATTTTTGGAATTGTTAGAATTAGTTAGTCTTGTTAAATTAGTAAAGAATTTTAGGTTTGATTCTAGTTTAAAAATCTAATATTTAGCTAAGGTGGTGTTTTTTGAAAAACAAAAAAACTAGCCGTCACTTTTTCCTATATTTCACAACAATTTATTATTTTTATTTCCTAAAACATATACTTAATTCATTACCTAAATGGATCATAAAACTGTTCAAACCGTTATTTCTGCATATACAATTGATATGGGAGGCATACTAGTTAAACAAGCCTTACCTACTCCACCAGTTAACCAAGTTAATCCCTTTTTGTTGTTGCATCACGGCGCTTTTGATTTTACTAAAAATACATCTGCGATTCAACAAGGCTTGGGACCACATCCGCACAGAGGTTTTACACCTGTTACTTTTGTAATTGAGGGAGAAGTACATCATCGAGATAGTCTAGGAAATAGTCAAATAGCTAAAAAAGGAGAAGTCCAATGGATGAATTCAGGAGCTGGTATTATTCATAGCGAACGTCCTTCTCAATCATTAACAGAAAAAAATCAAAGTCATGAGGTTATTCAGTTATGGATAAACACTCCAGCATCAAAAAAAATGGACCCTCCCTCGTATCAATATATCGAAGAATCAACAATACCCCTTATTAAATCAGATGATGGGGAAATTACAACTAAATTAATCGCTGGTTTATACGATGAAATTAAGGGAAAAATTATTATGGAGAGTGATTTATTGGTCCTATGGGGCGCATCCTCTGAAGAAGGAAAAGTCTCATTTTCAATAGATCCCTCTTTTAACACCATGTTATATGTAATTAGAGGAAGTCTAATTCTTGAAAATTATGGTAAGGTGGATACAGAAAGTCTTGTAATTTTTGAGGGTGATGGAAAAAAACTGAGTATTACTATTTCAGAAGAAACACAGTTTTTAATCTTTTCAGGTATTCCATTAAACGAAAAAATAATACAACATGGTCCCTTTGTAATGAATAATTAAAATGAAATCAAAGAAGCTATTCGTGATTACCAAATGGGGAAAATGGGAGTTTTAAATGAAAAATGAAGAAATGAAGATAGACCTTTATCAAGTTGATGCATTTACTGACACTCTTTTCGGTGGTAACCCTGCGTGTGTAGTCCCTTTAGATTCGTGGCTGTCAGATGAACTAATGTTTCAAATTACTCGCGAAAATGCAGTCCCTGAAACTGCTTTTTTTATCGATAATGGTGATGTCATTCAATTGCGCTGGTTTACACCAGAAATAGAAATGGATTTGTGTGGGCATGCAACCCTTGCAACTGCTCACGTTCTTAAATCAATTTTAAAAAAAACTTCACCTTTTTTAGTTTTTGAAACATTAAGTGGAACTTTAACTGTTGAATTTAAAGATGGATTTTATGTTTTAGACTTCCCCTCTAGAATGCCTTTATCGTCAGATTTACCAGATGTATTAAAAAATGCATTGAGTATTCAACCCAGAGAAGTGTTTAAAGCCCGTGATTTTGTTTTAATTTATGACTCTGAATCTGACATAAAAAATATTAAAATAAATCGTCAATACTTCGATCGTTTAAATATGGGAGCTGGAGGAGTAATAGTCACTTCAAAAGGAAATGAATGTGATTTTGTATCTCGTTTTTTTACTCCAAAAGCTCTACTTTTAGAAGATCCCGTAACTGGTTCAGCGCATTGTTCCTTAACTCCATTTTGGTCAAAAAGATTTAAAAAGAAAATACTAGAAGCGCAACAAATTTCAGCACGACGTGGTAAAATAACTTGTGAAGATAAAGACGATCGTGTTTTATTGAAAGGTCAAGCAAGAACTTATTCTATTGGTTCTTTTTGGATAAAATAGAATCAAAAAAACTTACTTTTAAGAATAATATTTATTTATAATTTATTATTTAAAAGTTTAAAAGCCTTGTTAACCTCATTTTTGTTGTAAGAATGAAAGACATCTATAGTCAGTGCTCCTTTTTTGACTTGCACCAAACGATGATGTCCTTCCCAATAATTTACAATTACTGAAAGTAATATTAATACGGATGTAAAAATATTTGCTAATTGACCATCTGCAGTATAATAATAAAAAAAAATATTCACCACTACTAGGGCAAGAATGAAACAAACAAGAAAAAAACTTTTCGAAAAAAAAGAACTAATAAGAATTAAATCTATTTCTTTAAAATAAATTTCTCTAGGAGTATGGTCAGATTCTAATTGAAAAACAAATTTGTTTTTATAAAAATGTAAAACACTTGTTTTCTTAGACTTAGAAATAAAGGATTCTACTATTTTTGAGTCAGATAAAGATTGATTCATTATTCTTTATTTATACAAAGATAAAATTATAAAATGAAATGAAAAAAATCCTTTTATTGTCTGATACTCACGGTCATTTGGACAACAAAATAAAAAAATATATTAAGGAATCAGATGAAGTTTGGCATGCTGGAGATATTGGGGGTGAAAACATAATTGATTCATTACAAAAAATGAAACCTTTAAGGGTAGTCTTTGGAAATATTGATGGGCATAAAACACGTCTTCAAGCTCCTGAAGTACTATCATTTAATTGTGAAGGGATAAGTGTATTAATAACTCATATTGCTGGATATCCAGGTAAATATAATAGTACTGCAAAGGAGTTAATTACCAAATACCAACCTAAATTACTCATTTGTGGACATTCACATATTCTAAAAGTAATGCGAGATAAAAATAATGGACATTTACATATGAACCCAGGTGCTGCTGGAATATCTGGATTTCATAAAATAAGAACCATGTTGCGCTTTGAATTAGAAAAAGGAGTAATAAAGAATTTAGAAGCTATTGAAATGGGGCTTAGAGGAGCATTATCTAATTCTGTCAACAGAACGGACTAAAGCTTCATCTTTTTGTATTCCCCTTCGAGCCAAAACAAGAACAGCTAATATTAATACTGAAATGAAAACAATAATATTAAGAAATAGAGAAGTATTTTTTTCTAAAAAATAAAATCCAAAAAGTATTAAAAATAGAGTTTGTAAAACAATCAATACTGAACAAACTAAAATCTGAAGATTTCTTTTTTTATATAAAAAAAGGATTATCATGCTTAAAAATGGTGTTGGGTAGAAGCCAAGGTGAATTGGAAATTTGCTGTCTAAAAGAATTGAAAGGTTTAGTGAAAAAGAATAACACAAAAGTCCTACTGAAATTACAATTACAAAGATTAAATAAAGAGATTGAATGCGCTGTATCATTTTATATTTTTAATCAAAATTAAGTTTTTTTCGAAAGTATTGTTTTTAAAATAAAATTTGTAATATTGTATCTCTTTCATTACTATATAACTTTGATCACAATTCTAAGGTCATAAAGTTCTAATCACAATCAATTTAATGTACGAAATAGCAACTCTTAAAACAAAGAAACTCCTTGAACTTCAAGAAATAGCAAAAAAAATTGGAGTTAAAAAAACTGCAGGTTTAAAAAAAATGGATTTAATCTATCAAATAGTAGATTTCATAGCCTCAAAACCTGATGAAGAAGTAAAAGAAGTACCTCAGAAAAAGGAAAGTACTGCTTCTGCTGAAAAAAAAGTAATAGATAAAGTAATTCCTATTCAAAAGCCTAAACAAAAAAAACAAAGTGAGGCTAACAGCAATAATGTTAACAAACCTCAACCTAAAAAGCCCGTACATAAACATAATAATCATAACGGGAATTCTAAAAATAATCCTAATTCTCATAACAAGGGGAATAATAGTAATAAGAGTGAACCCAATCATAATCGTGATAACCGAAGTAGATACCGTGAACCAGATTTTGAATTTGATGGAATTGTAGAAACTGAAGGCGTTTTAGACATGATGGCTGAAGGATATGGGTTCTTAAGATCATCTGACTACAATTATTTATCTTCTCCCGATGACGTATATGTTTCTCAATCTCAAATTCGATTGTTTGGACTTAAGACTGGAGATACAGTCTTGGGTTCCGTCCGTCCGCCCAAAGAAGGAGAAAAATATTTTCCTTTAATTAAAGTTTATAAAATTAACGGTTTAGATCCTAAAGTTGTTCGTGACAGAGTATCATTTGAACACCTTACTCCTCTTTTTCCTGAAGAAAAATTCAATTTAGCCGACAAACAAAGTACTATCTCTACTCGTATCGTGGATTTATTTTCTCCTATTGGGAAGGGACAGCGAGGTATGATCGTTTCTCAGCCAAAAACGGGTAAAACAATGTTACTCAAAGATATTGCTAATGCAATAGCAGCAAATCATCCAGAAGTATATCAATTAATTCTTTTGATTGATGAACGACCTGAAGAAGTAACTGATATGCAACGTAATGTAGATGGTGAAGTTGTAGCCTCAACTTTTGATGAGCCTGCAGATCGACATGTAAAAGTTGCAAATATTGTGTTAGAAAAGGCTAAACGTCTAGTAGAGTGTGGTCATGATGTGGTAATACTTCTAGATTCTATTACTCGATTAGCAAGAGCCTACAATACTGTTCAGCCTGCTTCGGGCAAAATCTTGAGTGGTGGAGTTGATGCCAATGCACTTCATAAGCCAAAACGATTTTTTGGAGCTGCAAGAAATATAGAAAATGGTGGATCATTATCCATTATAGCAACTGCGTTAACAGAAACAGGATCAAAAATGGATGAAGTTATTTTTGAGGAATTCAAAGGAACTGGTAATATGGAACTTCAATTAGACAGAAGAATATCTAACAGAAGAATATTTCCAGCTATTGACTTGGTATCGTCTAGTACGCGACGAGATGATATACTTTTGGATGAAAATACAATTAAGCGAATGTGGGTTATGAGAAAGTATTTGGCAGATATGAATCCAGTTGAAGCTATGGAATTCATTAATGATCGATTTAAAAGAACTAAGAGTAATGAAGAGTTTTTAATCTCAATGAACTCATAATTTTACACAAACAAAAAAAGGCTTCTAAACTAGAAGCCTTTTTTTTTGAAAAAATTTTTAAATATTTAAAGAGACTCTATATGCTTTGTGAGTTTCGATTTCAAATTAGACGCTTTATTAGCATGAATAATATTTTTCTTTGCCAATTTATCTATCAAAGAAATAATAGATGGAAATAACTTTTCAGCATCTTTTTTCTTAGTAAGATCACGTAATTTTTTAATTGAATTACGAGTTGTCTTGTGTTGTAAACGGTTTAAAAGTCTCTTTTTGTCGTTTGAACGAATTCGTTTTAAAGCTGATTTGTGATTTGCCATATCTTGTTTTTAAATTGTAGCCCGTAGGGGAATCGAACCCCTCTTACCAGGATGAAAACCTGGCGTCCTAACCGATAGACGAACGGGCCATATTTTTCGTGCGCAAATGTACACGTAAAAATATTATTATACAACCCTTACCTCAAACAAATAAATTCCAAAATAAAATTATTTGTCATAACTTATTTAGATATATCCAATAAGATCAACCCGTTAAACATATTGAATCAACCTAATTAGATATATTTAAAATATAGTTGCTAATAAGCCTTGGCAAAAAGAACTCTTTGGGTAGAAGGCTTTCCTGTATAAACACATTTTCCATTTTCTTTAATTCCTTTTAATGGAATGCAACGAATCGTTGCTTTAGTGCTTTTTTTAATTGCATCTTCAGTCTCAATTGTTCCATCCCAATGTGCAGAGATAAATCCTCTTTTTACTTCAATAATTTTCTTAAAACTTTCAAAATCATTTACTTCAGTTGTATGAGAATCTCTAAAGTCTTTTGCCTTTTCATATAAATTTTTCTGAATTTGATCTAACTTATCCAAAACATAATCAACAACTTCTTCTCTTAGAATAGTAGACTTTGAAAGGGTGTCTCTTCGAGCAACTTCTAATGTGCCGCTCTCTATGTCTTTAGGCCCTATTGCTATCCTTAAAGGAACTCCTTTAAGTTCATGTTCGTTGAATTTATAACCAGGCTTAAAGTTATCCCTATTGTCAAATTTAACACGAATATTTCTATTAGATAATTCTAGTTTAATCTGTTCTGCAACTTCTACAACTTTTTTTCGTTGATCTTCTCCTTTATAAATTGGAACAATCACAACCTGATTAGGTGCTAATTTTGGGGGCAACACCAGTCCATTATCATCACTATGCGTCATAATAAGCGCTCCTATAAGTCGAGTAGAAACACCCCAAGATGTGGCCCAAACGTATTCTAAATCACCTTCTGCAGTAGCATATTTGACATCAAAAGCCTTTGCAAAATTTTGACCTAAAAAATGAGAAGTTCCAGCCTGTAGAGCCTTACCATCTTGCATTAAAGCTTCAATACAATAAGTTTCTTCTGCACCTGCAAAACGCTCACTTTCTGTTTTAATTCCTTGAATAACTGGGATAGCCATATGATTTTGAACAAAATCAGTATAAACTTGATTCATTAATTTGGTTTCTTCTATTGCTTCTGTTTTTGTTGCATGTGCCGTATGACCTTCTTGCCATAAAAATTCAGCTGTTCTTAAAAATAAACGTGTTCGCATTTCCCACCGAACAACATTAGCCCACTGGTTTATTAAAATAGGGAGATCCCTGTATGATTGAATCCAGTTTTTATAAGCATTCCAAATAACAGCTTCACTTGTGGGGCGAACAACTAATTCTTCTTCTAATTTTGCGTCTGGATCAACCATAAGTTTTCCAGGTGCATTTTCATCATTTTTCAAACGATAATGAGTAACAACTGCACATTCTTTGGCAAACCCTTTAGCATTTTTTTCCTCTGCTTCAAATAAACTTTTAGGAACAAATAATGGAAAATATGCATTTTCGTGTCCCGTTTCTTTAAACATTCTATCGAGTTCAGCTTGCATTTTTTCCCATATGGCATATCCATAGGGTTTAATAATCATACAACCCCTTACTGCAGAATTTTCCGCCAGATCGGCTTTAACGACAATTTCATTGTACCATTTGGAGTAATCAGTGTCTCGAGTTGTTATTTTATTGGCCATAGATAATTTTGGCATGGAATTTGCTTATATTTGTTTATGTAATTCTTGTGATGCAAATCTAAACTTTTTGAACCACATCTCTAAAGCGATTTTTTATGAATTCATATGGCTTTTTAAAAAAAACAGCAAAATTATTTTTTTGCGTATATACATTATTTATAGTTTCAAGCTGTGGAAGTTTTCAGGGTGCTTCTTATTTTGCCTCGGATGGTATTTATGTTTCTAACCAAGAAAATATCACAGAAGATATAGAAAACAGAAATGACTACTACGGTCAATATTTCAGTGATGTTGCTGATGGTTATATTGACGAAACTTCACAAGAAAATTACTTTACAGATTCAGAAAATTACATAAGTTCAGATAAAAATCAACTTGTAATAGTTGATGAAAATATTTCTCAAATCCCTTGGGGCCAACAAACTAATGAAACTGAAATTATTATAGTCAATAACTCTCCGAATTACTTGTGGGGTTTATCTAATTTTGCTTTTAGCTTTTCTCCCTTTTGGAATTCATACTACAGTGATCCTTTTCGATTTGGATACGGGTATAATTTAAATCCTTTTTACAATCCTTACATGAATTCCTTTTATCAAAATAGGGGATATAATAGTTATGCAGGATACTGGGGAAGAAATAATACTTTTTTTAATCCATACAATAGATATGCAGGCTTCTATAGTCCGTTCAGATTTGGAAATTACTGGAATAACAAATGGGATAGATCAAATAATTCTATTGTAGGTTACGTAGATAATGAATATGATTCAACTGTAGCAAGAATAAAGTCAGGTAGAGGAGAGAAAAATTATCCCGATTCTACTGTTGAAAAAGGTGATAAACAATCACGTCAATCGAATCCTGTCGATATTCAAAGAACAATTGATCTAGTTAATTTAGGAAGAGGTGTAAACTCATTAAGCAGGAATTTGTTTATTGGTAGTAGTATTGCTAGAAACAATATTAATGTAGCTAAATCTTTTGGTAGATCCAAAACTGCAAGACCGTATATAAATAATAATGTAATTAATGGTATAAGTAGAAGCAAGAATAATCCTTCAAACTCAATTGAAAATTTTAACAACAGAAGGTTTTCGCAATCTAGATTCAATTCAAAAGAAAAAAACAAATCTAATACAACTTCTCCAAAAAGAACAACCAGAAATCCAAATCGTTCTCGAAGAAACTATACCCCGATATCGAGCAAGAATAAATCAAACAATACATCACGAAGCTACAATAATCGATCTAATAATAATAATAATAATACACAAACTCGATCCTATAATTCGTCCAGTAGTAATAGAAAATCCTATAGCTCAACTGGATCTAGTTCATCAAGATCTTCGTCCAGTGAAAGTAAATCTTCAGGTGGAGGAAGACGAAATTAACAATTCTTTTTAAACTTATTTAAATGCGATTGCACATCCTCCTTTTCCTTTTTTTTACGGGGGTTCAGTATACTGTATCTCAAGGTGTTAATGATATAAGTCAACTCTTATCTTCAGAACTAAATGGATCATCTCGTTATACTTCTATGGGAGGTGCGTTTGGAGCATTAGGAGGTGATTTAACCGCTATTAGTTATAATCCTGCAAGTTCATCTGTGTTTTTACATTCTGAAATTGGAAGTTCATTTAACTTTAAAAATAATTCTACAGAAGGAAGGTACTTTGGAACCACTAGAAAAGGCGAAAACAAGTCTATAAACTTAGATCATTTTGGTGCAGTTATAGTATTAAATAATAATATTCCCGAAAGTTCATGGACAAAAATAAGTTTTGGAATTAATCTTCATAAAATAATAAATTTTGATCAGAATGCTTCTTTGTATGGTTCAAATTCTAATGGTATTGATTTGTTTTTCTTAAACTATGCAGATGGATTACAATTTGACAACTTACCCCTTTATGATGAAGAAACAATAAGTGAAGTTTACCGTTCCTTAGGTGATAAAAATGGTTACGGAGCCCAACAAGCATTTTTAGGATATCAGAGTTTTATAATCAATCCTACTTCCTTCGAAAATGATAATACAACTTATTACTCTAATGTAGATTACGATAAGGTAATTCATAAATTAAATATTACTAAAAGCGGATATCACCGTAAAACAACTTTCAATTTTAGTGCATTATATGAAAATAAATTACACTTAGGAATAAACATTAATACCCACTCTTTGAAATTCAAAAACGATAATTTTTTAAATGAAGGGAATCATAAAACTAGTTCTAATACTTATAACATTAAATTCAATAATCAATTAACTAGTCGAGGTAATGGGTATTCTGCTCAATTAGGTGCCATTTTTAAGTTAAAAAATATCAGATTTGGGGCAACTTATGATAGTCCACAATGGTTAAATATTTATGATGAAACAGAACAATCTTTGAGTGCTTATCATTATGATCAAGGATCATTCATAAATGAAAAAATTGATCCTAAAGTTCTAAACGTCTATGATGAATATGAATTTAAAATTCCTTCTAAAACGACACTTAGTTTTGCTTATGTTTTTGGATCAATAGGAATTATCTCAATAGATTATGGTCACCAAAATGCTAAAAACACAATATTAAGTAGGGCGAATGGTAACCAATATTTAGATGAATTAAATTCAAAAATTGGTTCAATATTTGCTCCAATAAACACCCTTAAGATTGGAAGTGAATATCGAATTAATGATATTAGCTTAAGGGCTGGTTTTTTGAATAGAAATAACCCAATTAAAAACAATATGTCTTCAGACCAAGCTTATACTTTCGGAATAGGACTAGATTTTGGAGGAAGCAGTTTGAATTTAGCTTTGGTTCAGTTTAGACAAAATAAAGAATTTGAATTATTTTCTAGAGGTCTTACAGATGTATATAATTTGAGTGATCAGATAACTCAAGTGAGCATGACATATAATATCAAACTCTGATCTTTGAACATCTATTTATTTACTCTATAAAATGAGTATATTTGTAATGAGTTTATATATTTATGAAATTAGAAAAATTAATCAACGAAAATATCATCCAAGATGGAGATGAACATTTCTCAAAAAATGCAAAGACACCTTTAATAAAAGATGCTTTTCATAAAAGTGATAAAGAAAAGATTGATATCATTCAAAATCACATGAAGTCTATTCTAGAAACCTTAGGTATGGATTTGTCAGATGATAGCTTAAAAGGAACACCCCTTAGAGTTGCAAAAATGTTTGTTAATGAAATTTTTGGTGGTTTACACCCTGATAATAAGCCTAAGGCATCAACATTCAATAATTCTTACAAGTATGGTGAAATGTTAGTTGAAAAGAACATTACGCTATATTCCACATGCGAACATCACCTTTTGCCAATAGTTGGTAAAGCTCATGTAGCGTATATTTCAAAAGGAACCGTTGTTGGTCTGTCTAAGATGAATCGTATAGTAGATTACTATTCAAAAAGACCTCAAGTTCAAGAACGTTTAACTCTTCAAATTGTTGAAGAACTTCAAGAAATACTTGGCACAAAAAATGTTGCTTGTGTAATAGACGCTAAACATTTATGTGTTAATTCTAGAGGTATAAGTGATGTTTCTAGTAGTACAGTTACAAGTGAGTTTGGTGGATCTTTCAACCAAGTTGACAAAAAAAGAGAGTTTTTAGATTATATTCAATTAGATACTACTTTTTAATGAATACTGTATTAAGTGTTTATAATTCATTGAATGGTAAAAAAGAACTTTTCAAATCTATAATTCCTAATAGTGTTGGAATGTATGTTTGCGGACCTACTGTTTACAGTAATGTTCATTTAGGTAATTGTAGAACCTTTATGTCATTTGATCTTATTTATAGATACTTACAACATTTGGGATATAAAGTCAGATATGTTCGGAACATTACTGATGCTGGACATCTAGAAAATGACGCAGACGAAGGTGAAGATCGTATTGCTAAAAAGGCACGACTTGAATCTATAGAACCGATGGAAGTGGTCCAGCGCTATACCCTTGATTTCAGAGATACTATGGCTAAATTCAATTCCCTCCCTCCTAGTATTGAACCAACAGCTACTGGTCATATTGTAGAGCAAATTGAACTAATAAAAAGTATTTTAGAAAAAGGATATGCTTACGAAATTAATGGTTCTGTGTATTTTGATGTAATCAAGTTCAATAAAGACATTCCTTATGGTAAACTAAGTGGACGAAATATTGAAGATCTAATTCACAACACCCGTAGCTTAGATGGTCAGAGTGATAAAAAAAATCCACAAGATTTTGCTTTATGGAAAAAAGCAGAAAAGGTTCATATAATGAGATGGCCCTCTCCTTGGAGTGAAGGATTTCCCGGATGGCACTTAGAGTGTACTGCTATGAGTTCTAAATATTTAGGTTCTCAATTTGATATTCATGGAGGTGGTATGGATTTAAAGTTTCCTCATCATGAATGTGAAATTGCTCAAGCAGAATCTATCAATAAAAAGGCTCCTGTTAACTACTGGATTCACGCAAATATGCTGACTTTAAATGGTAAAAAAATGGCTAAATCTACAGGAAATAATATTTTGCCAAATGAAATATTTACAGGTGAAAATAATATCTTCAAAAAGTCATTTGGACCTATGGTAATTCGTTTTTTTATGCTTCAAGCTCATTATCGAAGTATTGTTGACTTAAGTGAAAGTGCTCTAGTAGCCTCCGAAAAAGGGTTTAAACGTTTACTTGATGGAATTTCTAAATTAGATGATTTAGAGCACAGTGAAACAACAAGTGATTTTGACGTTGAAAGTTGGAAGAATAAGTGTTATGCTGCTATGAATGATGATTTTAATAGTCCTTTATTAATAGCTAATCTATTTGATGCTGTAAAGTATATAAATTCAATAGCAAGCTGTACACAGCAAATTAGTAAACTAGATCTTACAAAATTATCAGATTTGATGCAAACATTTTTCTTTAAGGTTTTGGGATTAAAAACTTTGAAAAGTAATGATGGACACAATACTAATAATCGTCTAAACGGAACCCTAGATCTTCTTCTAGAAATACGAAACAAGGCAAGATTATCTAAAGATTTTGTTACATCAGATTTGATTCGTAATTCATTATTAAATATGAATGTTCAAATAAATGACACTTCAGAGGGAACTACTTTTAAATTAAATTAAATTTTGGTTTGAAAAAAGCATTAATTTATCCTGCAATCATATTGATTAAAGGTTATCAACTTTTGATCTCCCCGTTGCTTCCTTCTAGTTGTAGATTTGATCCTACTTGCTCACAATATACTTTAGATAGTTTAAAAAAATACGGCCTTACTAAAGGAGCATGGCTGGGAATTAAACGGATTTCAAAATGTCATCCGTGGGGAGACTCTGGTTATGACCCTATTCCTTAATTATTTATCCTTTAAAGAATTTAAATTAACTAATTTAACAAAGCAAAAAAATATTTTATGTATTTCACAAAAATAGATTGGTCACCGAGCGAAACTCTCTTTAATATTGGCAGTTTTGGGATTCACTATTACAGTCTAATGTTTATAATTGCATTTAGCCTAGGATACTACTTAATGAAAAAAATATTTCAAGCAGAAAAAATTCCTTTGGAACATTTGGAATCTTTACTAATATATATGGTACTCTCTATATTATTGGGAGCCCGATTAGGAGACGTTTTTTTTTATAGCTGGGATTATTACCAAAATCATTTTATTGAGATATTATTACCTATACGTGAGACTGAAAATGGCTTTACATTCACAGGTTTTAGAGGTTTAGCTAGTCATGGAGCTGGAATTGGAATATTAATAGGGTTATTTTTATATAAAAGAAAGTTTAAACAAAAACCCCTTCTCTGGATATTGGATAGACTTACTATACCTGTAGCAATTGGAGCTAGTTTTGTTCGTTTTGGAAATTTTCTCAATTCAGAAATTGTTGGTAAATATACAAATTCAAATTTTGGTGTGGTTTTTTTAAATCGAGGTGAAAATATGCCCAGACATCCAGCTCAACTATACGAAGCTATTGGATATATATTTTTATTTTTTATCTTAAAAAAAGTTTACACAACATCTAATAAGAATAATCCAGGTTATTTACTCGGTGTTCTATTCAGTGGTATGTTTAGTATAAGGTTTGTCGTTGAATTTATAAAAGAAAGTCAGGGTGGATTTGAAAAATTTATACCTCTTTTATCTACAGGCCAATGGCTAAGTATACCATTTGTTTTATTAGGAGTTTATCTAATAATACGAAAACAATTTTACAAATAGTCTTAACCATTTTAATTTTAATGTTTTATCTAAAATTATATATATAATAAATCTGTATTGAATTATGAATACACCTGTAGATCCTTTATTACAATATCCTAT
>Ga0307998_1000165_pt1 | contig 38531 bp, 32 predicted proteins | sample Davwhametageno37_FD_203147 | JGI IMG/M metagenome (GOLD analysis project Ga0307998, IMG submission 203147) | Marine microbial communities from Davis Island wharf, Antarctic Ocean - #37 | ecosystem: Environmental > Aquatic > Marine > Unclassified | place: Antarctic Ocean: Davis Island wharf... | reverse complement strand
GTGACTACATTTACGAATATGCCGAAGGTGTTTATTCCAACACAGTGGCTACCGATGACCTAGGTCGCCAAGTAGAACCCATTAATGAAATTTTGAGCATCGAAGATTACCGCATGCGCTACGGTCTATACCGCACAGACGCAGACCTGCAAGCAGTCCATGCACGTCACCCCTTTATCTGTGTATGGGACGATCATGAGCTGACCAATGATGCTTGGAAAGACGGTGCCGAAAACCATAATGAAGGTGAGGGTGATTTTCACACCCGCCTACATAATGCACGTCAGGTTTACCATGAGTGGATGCCCATTCGAACTGCCAAGGCTGGAGATCAGGGTCCTATTTACCGCAGCTTTAAGCTGGGTAATCTAGCTGACTTGATAATGCTGGACACCAGATTACATGGCCGCGATCGCCCACTAAATTACAGTACTGACTTACCCATGCGTTCGGGCCTGTTTCAACTGTCCGACGCTGGAGTAACGCTAGTTAGTGACGATACCTTGCCAGGCAAAGACCAGCTGCAGCGCATTAATATTCCGTTCGATTTCGCCAGCGGTAAGCCAGTTCCGATTATGGATTATGAGCGTATTAAAAGTTTGACCGCAGAGACATTACCCCAGGGTTGGTATTACCTGCCGGATACCGAGGGCTTTATAGCAGGAGCCCTGCAAGACAAGACCCGTACTATTTTGGGTGCCGATCAGGAGCAGTGGTTGGACTCAGAGTTACAGTCCAGTAAGAAACGCGGCGCTACTTGGCAGATACTCGGCCAGCAAGTGTTGATAGGTAAGCTGGGTCTACCGGCGTTAACCGATGAGCAGCTCAAGCTCGAAGAGACCGACCCAGCGTATCGTCCGATTTTACAAATGATGCAGCAATTGGCAGGCAATGGCTTACCGTTTAACTTGGATGCTTGGGACGGTTACGGGGCCTGCCGAGATCGTGTATTCGAGAGTTTGGCGAACCATGGGGTAAATCCTGTGGTATTGGCCGGCGATACCCATAATGCTTGGGTCTTTAATTTGGCTGACAATGATGGCCAGGCTGTGGGTGTTGAGATTGGTACTCCTGGTGTGAGCAGTCCTGGTTTGGAAACTTATTTGGCGACGGAGCCTGCTGTTCTGGCACAGGCGATGATGGATGCTAGTACTGAGTTGGTGGCGGTCGATACGGCACAGCGGGGCTGGTCTGAGCTCGTTCTGACACCCGAGGCTGCGACTAACCAATGGCACTTTGTGAGTACTGTCTTGGACTTGGAGTTCACTGTCTCTAGTGGTGAGAAGCAGGTTTGTAAGGCTGGGGATAAGACGTTTTCTAATTTGTCATCCTGATAGAGTGCACTGACGAAGGATCTCTTGTGGGTTAGTGCGTGGGTTAATAGACCCTGGTGAAGCCCTTGCGATCGGTCCCATGGGTGCAACCCTTTTTAGCGTTCGCTCAACTCGCTGTGCTCAGACAGTGAGCTCTCTCAATCTGAAAAGTGTCACACCCATAAGCGGGCCCTGACTGATCGCCAGGGCTCCCCCAGGGTCTATCTGGGCTCTCGCGGTACATTCAAAAAAAGAACAAACACTCCAAGCTAGAATCCCGCTCTAGTGTTGAGGCTTGATGGACCATTGCTCCGAACCATCAGATCCCTCTCTACCTTCTATATGAGCTGCTGTACTGCCACTCAACGTTAGCGAAGGACCCCAAGACCAGCTACAATCGCGTATGGCATTTGATCACCAATCTTTTCTTAAATCCCTCACCCTGCGCCCCGGCATCTACCAGATGTACGATGGTGAGGGGGCGATACTCTATGTGGGTAAAGCAAAAAACCTTAAGAATCGTGTTAGCAGTTATTTCCGCAAAACCGGACTAACTCCGAAAACCGCCGCCCTAGTAAAACGCATCGCCAAAATAGACGTGACCGTCACCGAAACAGAAACCGAAGCATTGATCCTAGAGCATAATTTGATCAAGCAGAATCGGCCCCCCTACAACATCTTGATGCGCGACGACAAATCGTACCCGTACATCTTTTTGTCAGATCGAGATAAATGGCCAAGACTGTCATTTCATCGCGGGGCAAAAAAAACCAAAGGCACCTATTTCGGGCCATTCCCCAGTGTTCATGCTGTGCGAGAGAGCATGGGGTTTTTGCAAAAGACATTTAAAGTGCGACAGTGCGAAGACGTATTTTTTAAAAACCGCTCCAGACCCTGCTTGCAGTACCAGATAAAACGCTGCACAGCACCCTGTGTCGATCTAGTCAGCAAGCAAGATTATGATGCAGACGTCGCGCTCACAAGACTGTACCTCGACGGCAAAGCAGACAAGATTCTCAAGCAGCTAGAAGTAGAGATGGAAAAGTCGGCCATGGAACTGCAGTTTGAAAAAGCCGCAGAGCATCGTGACCAGATATCGGCACTGCGTACAGTGCAGGCCGAGCAGATGATAGAAAAAGGCAAGGGCACAATAGATGTAGTGGCAGGCGCAGTGACCAACGGCCAGGCCTGTGTGCACATGCTCTATATTCGCCAGGGCCGTATTTTGGGTAGTCGCAGCTATTACCCTAAAGCCCCGTTGGCGGAAAAAGTCGGTGAGTTGCTAGACGAATTTCTGCCCCACCTTTATCTAGAGGGTGGCGGGCGACCTGATTTTCCCAAAGAGATATTAGTGAATGCCCCAGTTGAAGGTGGTGATGCACTTTGCAATGCATTGAAAATGCGCGTGGGGCGCAATATTGAAATCCGCGACTCAGTGCGAGGCTTTCGCGCCAAGTGGATTGAGCTGGCCGAGCGAACTGCAGAGCAAAACCTGACGGCTAAACTGGCCTCTAAAAAGACCATTGAACAACGCTTCGAATCCCTGCGCGACACAGTAGGCCTTGAGCAGACACCCCAGAGATTGGAATGTTTTGATATCAGCCACAGTAGTGGCGAGGCCGTGGTAGCGTCCTGCGTGGTATTTGATTCCAATGGCGCTCTAAAGAGTGATTATCGACGCTTTAATATTGAAGGTATTACTGGCGGAGACGACTACGCCGCTATGGAGCAGGCCATTCGCCGTCGCTATACCAGGCTGATGAAAGGCGAGGGCAAGTTACCCGATATTTTACTGATTGACGGAGGCAAGGGCCAGATAGGTGTTGCCAAAAATGTATTGGCTGACCTTGGTGTTGTGGGCGTCATGATTTTGGGTGTTGCCAAAGGTACCAGCAGAAAACCTGGGCTTGAGACCCTAATTTTGGCCGACGAGGACAACCGCGTGATTGGCAGGCCACAGCAGGCCGCGTTGCATCTGATTCAGCAGATTCGCGATGAGGCCCACCGTTTTGCCATTACTGGGCACAAAGCCAGAAGAGATAAAAAGCGCCGCACCTCTCCGTTAGAGGGGATTGCGGGGGTAGGGCCCACAAGACGTCGCGATCTACTTAAGCACTTCGGCGGTATAGTCGAAGTCAAAAAAGCCAGTGTTGCAGATTTAATGAAGGTTGATAATATAAACAAAAAGGTAGCTGAAGCTATTTACAGCACGCTGTACAATGAGTAAGTTAGTGCCGCACTGCTACCAGTCAATACGGAAAATTTGAATCGTCTATGTGGAATCTGCCCAATATCCTAACGCTGCTGCGTATCGCTCTGATCCCAGTATTTATCGTTGTCTATTACCTGCCTTGGGAATGGCATCATCTTGCCGCCGCCGCCATTTTTGGTTTTGCCGCAGCCACCGACTGGGTAGACGGATATTTGGCTCGTAAGCTTAACCAGGTGACACCCTTTGGCGCATTTCTCGACCCTGTTGCAGATAAGCTTATTGTTGTTGCAGCCCTTGTTCTGCTGCTAGAAGTGCACTCCACACCTTGGTTTGCGCTGCCAGCCATTGTGATTATTGGCCGCGAGATAGTGATCTCAGCACTGCGGGAATGGATGTCTGAATTGGGCTCCGGAAGCACTGTAGCGGTGTCAATGCTGGGCAAGATTAAAACCTGGGTACAGATGACCGCCGTGGCAATTCTGCTGTTGGCAAAGCCAGAGCAAGAGCTGCTAACTACCATTGGTTTTGTGGCCATTTATGCCGCTGCGATTATGACCCTCTGGTCTATGATCCAGTACCTAGTCATTGCTTGGCCTCAATTGAGCGGTCAAGCAGATAAGTAGTTGATTTATTGCTAGTAACCCCTAGAATAGCGGCCTTCTAGACGGCACGGCCCATACGCTGTTTAGAGGTTGAAATGTAGCATCTCTTACAGGCGCCGTAGCAAAGTGGTAATGCAGTGGACTGCAACTCCGCGATCGTCGGTTCGATTCCGACCGGCGCCTCCATTTCAACTTTCTATGACTTGACTCTAAAACTCGTCTATAACCCCGACCCAGCAGTCTAAAATAACCCCTGTATGCCCATCGCAACCTGATAAGCTCCCTGCAAATAAATAAATATTTAAAGGGGATATCTCTGTGGCAGAAATTACACTTGTTGGTTGGTTCCATACCATTTTGGGCATCGTTTCGATTGGCGCCGTCATTTACACACTGGCGCGTTATCGGGTCATCAAATCGACCACCAAGTCTGGCCAGCTGTACCTTATAGCGACTCTTATTACTGCAGCTTCTGCCCTCACTATTTTCCAAAATGGTGGCTTTAACATTGCCCACTTACTCGCGATAGCCACCTTGGGTGCCGTGGTCGTTGGCTGGTTGGCAGAGAAAAAGCAGATTGTTGGCAAGCTTTCCCCCTATTTACAGGCAGCGAGCTATTCCGCAACGTTTTTATTCCACATGATCCCTGCCATTACCGACGGCCTAAGCCGTCTGCCCGTTGGTGATCCGGTGGTAACAGATATCGAAGACCCCCTATTAAAGGGCTTCTATCTAGCGTTTTTGATTACGTACGTGGTTGGTTTGGCGTTACAGGTGCTTTGGTTGCGTAAAAACAAGGCAGACTGAGTCGGATCAAAGAAAGGTGATGTTGGGTTAAAGGTGCTTTTGATTAAAAGGTAGCGGATATCAAGCTGTCGAGAGCTTGGTATCTGTTTTATCCGATATAGATTTAGTTTGATGACCTTAGGTGAGTCTTGTGAGCTCACCTAAGAGAAGGATTAGAGAAAGCTTAGAGAGCCCTAAAGTATTTTTGGAATCTTAAGTGACTGGGGTAGCTCTATAATTGCCAGTCCGTCGAGAGGTACTGCAAGCCCAGTAGAAGCCGCCATCACTAGCCCAGATAACACTGCGGTCACCATAATTAACATAGTGGTGATGTAGGTAAAATTAACAATCTTGTTTTTCATCTTCGTTGTTCAGCCTGTCCGTTGCTATTGTATTTTGTTACCAGACATTTCATCTGCTCAACAATCTTAGCGGCTATCTACTCACTCGCTCGGCAAAAAGCGACAAAATATTGACACTTCGCGACAATTCGCTATTATTCTATGATTAAAAGCATAGATATAGGTGTGAATGGTGACCCAAGGATACATATGGTACGTGTAGCGATGATGGCAGGCTTCGACCAGCAGGTCAGGCAGCTAATGGGTGACCCTGCAGCAATTTTACGGGATCAGGGTCTTCCCTCAGGGTATTTTGTCGATCACAGCCAAGGCCAGCTTCTCACTTATGATCAGGCAGACGAACTATTGCATGCGGCGTCTGTTGCTACTAACTGCCCCCATTTCTCCATTCTATTGGGAACCCAACACAATAAAAATCTATCGTCGGTTATTCGCCTTGTCATGCACCAATCCAGTGATGTGGGCACAGCGCTGCAAGCACTGTGCGACCATCCCGCTCTGCATGTTGCGAGCAGTGCTTCCCTAACCCTTGATGTTTTTGGTAATCAGGCGTGCCTAAGCTACAAAAACTCCTCCATTAGCGAACATTTCAGGTACTCGGAAGAGCTAGCACTGTCTCAAACCATGATTATGTTCAAAGCATTGTGTGGTGGTGAATGGGCCCCAGCTAAAGTCAGCTTTCGTCACCTATCACCGCAAAACATATCGGCCTACCTAGATATCTTTGCGGCCCCTGTGCACTTTGCCCAGAGCGAGACCCAAATCCACTTTGCGAAAACCTGGCTAGACCTACCCATAAGGCAGACCGACCCCGCCCTAAACATGATTCTCCAGACCCATAGCCAGCAGTCTGATGATGCTGGTGATCAGGGTCTCTGTAGTGATATCGCCGATATAATTCGTGAACTGCTACCCACCGGCCAATTCTCGATCGAACAGGTGGCAGATCTCAGGTCAGTGCATCCGCGCACATTGCAGCGCATGCTCAAAAAAGAGGGTAAGTCGTTTTCAATATTACTCGAATCGGTCCGCCGAGAGATTGCCACCGAACGATTACTCCATTCAGATATCTCCATTATTCAACTCTCAGACTACCTAGGCTATGCCGATAACACCGCATTTACCCGAGCTTTTAGGCGCTGGTACGGCTCGGCGCCCATGCAGTGGAGAAAAAGTACAGATACAGGCCGATGAGGCGTTCCCATAGGGGATATTGATCATGTATACTTCCGCCGCTCGTCCAGTACGGAGAGCAATATCAGTCACCAGCACTGGTAGAACCATCAGCTAGTTCTGATTAGCAAAGATGGTTCAAAGCCCACCTAGTTACATGCCCGGGTGGCGAAATTGGTAGACGCAAGGGACTTAAAATCCCTCGGTGGCAACACCGTGTCGGTTCAAGTCCGACTCCGGGCACCATGATTTTTAGCACTTTTATCAGTTATTAAACATTCCTCATCAAACTTGTGTCTACTTTTGGCTACTATCAATTTGGGTGCCGATTGCAGGATTTTTTTTTCAGTAGTGGGATGGTACGTAACGAGCTGATGCAGAGGTTGTTCTAGCTAGCGCCCAATGTGTTTATTTATCCTCCCTTAATCTTTCTCATCTTCATCTTCATCTTCATCTTTACTTTTATAAAAGTCTGCATAACTAGCATCCTTGGACTCGACCTTAAGCGTTTCGCCGTCCTCTTCCCAAGGGCAGTTAGCGCTAGGGCAAATTGCTTTACCTTGCACAAAGTACTCTGCTAATGGCGTTAACTCGCCCCAAGTAACCTCTCCAATAGTCACAGAGCTGAGTATGTTGGTGTCAAACAGAAAGCTTGTTTCAATGTCTAGGTAGGTATATTTCCTTTTACTAAAGTCTTTGTGAATACTCAGAATATCCTCTTCACCAAGCATCGCTTGCATCGCTTCGACAGAGGTAAAAGGCATATCGATTACGTCGGACTTTAATTTAAAACGATGTACTTTTTTGTCAATATCCAAAATGGCACTGACGTCACCGAGCTTGCAAGACATCGCAGAGCAGCTGTCTTTGCCTTTCCGAAAGATAACATCGGACCTACTCATGCCTAAAGGTATGCCGTCAAAGACGGTAGGCGGTTCCCACAGATAATCCGTAATGCTTTTATAGGCCGCCGGTGATGCGACAAAAAGACTGATTGGTATTACTAAGAAGAGGGCTATTTTTAGCGGTGTATTCACTTGGATACCTTATTTCGATTCTGTTGGGCATGCTGGTACTAAGAGCATGTGCTATCAACCAGATTATACACAATCGAATATTCTTTTAATGAGAGTTTGCTGAGAGCTTAAAGACCCCTTTGATAAAGGCTTCATAGGCCTTCAGCGACAGCCTAAAGGCAAGTCAAAGGTACGGTGCTAAAAGAATAATAAGCCTCTGAGTTTTCGAGGACTATGCTAGCCTGAAGGGGTAATATAGCCCTGCGGACTACCACATCACTTTATACTCGGGCGTCTTCTACTAGGGCGCTTTCCAAAAGTGGCTCTAGATAAGTGGCTCTAAATAGGGAGCTCTTTGTAATCGGCCCATAACAGCACCCTCGAGCACTTAACCATGCAAAACCACTCACCAAGTATCGTAGTCGGCGCAGGAATTGTCGGCATCTGCACCGCTCTCTATCTCCAAGAGAAGGGGCGTGAGGTCATGCTTATTGATCGGCTGCCACCTGGTGAGGGCACAAGCTTAGGCAACGCCGGGATTATTTCGGTGGGCTCAGTGCACCCCGAGGCCATGCCAGGTATCTGGAAAGACATTTCCACTATGCTATTGCAGCGGCAGGGGCCTGTTAGCCTAAGGCCCGCTTATTTACCCCAGATGTTGCCTTGGTTTTATAGCTTTCTTGCCAGCAGTTCGGAAGCGCGGGCAGAGAAGTCGTCTATCGCCATTAATGCGCTCAGTAGTCGCGCCCTCGAGTTTTTACAGCCTTTGGTGGCCAAAGCGGGTGCCCAAGCATTGCTGCGTCAAGAGGGCTCTATCTATGTGTACGAAACCCCGGCCCAGTTAGCCAAGGCAAAACTCAAATGCGCCTACTATGACCGGCGCGGTGTGGACCATGAAATCCTTGAAGGAGCCACTTTAAAGGCTGCCGAGCCTAGTCTACGAGATGGGTTGGCCGGTGGAATATTGGTGCCAGCTGGGTGCAATACGCTATCACCTCTGGCTCTTTCCCGTAGCCTATTCAAACTGTTTCAAAAGCAGGGAGGGCAGTTTATACAGGCCGAGGTCACGGGTTTTGCTACTCAGGACAGGCTCGTAACAGCAGTGCATACAGATAAGGCACATGCCTGCCATGACGCCTTTATTACCGCCGGAGCCTATTCAAAAACCTTAGCTAAGCAGCTGGGGAGCTCTGTGCAGTTGGATACCGAGCGGGGCTACCACCTACAGCTGCCCAACCCAGGTATTGAGTTAGACAGACCACTGCTATTTTCAAGTCGGGCTTTTGCGGTCACCAGCATGTTAGACGGTTTGCGTTTGGCGGGCACTGTGGAGTTTGCGGGCCTAAAAGCGCCAGCTAACTATGCCCGTGCCCACATGATGGCAGAGCAGGCAGCTTATCTGTTTCCGCAGCTCAACACCCAGAGCGGAGAGCCTTGGTTGGGTTACAGGCCGAGCATGCCGGATACAGTGCCGGTTATTTCCAGGTCACCCAAGTTTGATAATGTATTTTTTGGTTTTGGCCATGGGCATTTAGGCCTGACCCAAGCAGCGGTCACCGGTGCTATGCTGTCGTCTTTGGCGACTGGTGATGAATTACTTAACTCTATGGTTAGTTCCAGTTCTGTCCAAATGCCAATGCAGCAATTTAAGATCGACCGCAGCTTTTAAGCTGATTAAGTAATGTCAATAAACGGTCTACAAGAAGAGCTATAAGAAGAATTAACAGAAGACCTATAAAGAGAAGAACTATAAAGAGTAAAGCTATAAGAATAAGAACTATAAAGAGTAAAGCTATAAGAATAAGAACTATAAAGAGAAGAATGATAAATGACCCACTATCAATGACTAACAGCTACCCTAATTATCAGCTCACCAATGGTTGGAACGCCCTGTTGCCTGAACGTGAAGTGCAGCCCGCATTGCAGGGAAACCAAATGGCCGACGTAGTGATTGTCGGCGCTGGTTTTACCGGTCTAGCCTGTGCTCGGCGATGGCAGCAGCTATCGCCCCAGGCTCGGGTAGTCGTCATTGACGCCAGCGAAATAGGCGAGGGTAATCCCGGGCGCAATTCAGGGTTCCTGTTAGAAGTGGCCTTGGCAGAAGACGCTAACCCTCAAAACATGCAACGTATGCTCGAGTGCAATCGACTGACAGAGCAGGCCATGCAATCTATAGTGGCCGATGTAAAAGCCTCTGGGCAGTCGGTTGACCTAGTGCGGGCCGGTACCTATCGCGCTGCTGCTAGCGAGGCTGGCTTAAAGTCACTACAAAACTACAAACAGTTTCTCGAGGGTGCAGGCTTGCCCTACAGAGAATTAGACCAAGCACAGATACAAGCCGAGCTAGGCACTGGTTTTTATCAGTCTGGGCTGTACTCACCCCATTGTTACCTTGCCCAACCAGCCTCAGTGATTCGCGCGATTCACAGTCAGTTGCCAGGCTCTGTCGAAGTTTATGAAAATACTCCCGCCACCAAAATCAGCAAGGCGGGCAGCCGCTGGTTGGTTAATACACCGGAAGGGGAGATTAGCTGCAGCAAACTAGTGTTAGCCAATAATTCCTATACAAAGGATCTTGGGGTGGCACGTTCGCGGCTCTCTGGGGTGTATACCTATGCGGGCTTAACCCCAAGGTTAGATAGTGCGGTTCTCGACGCGCTGGGTAGCAACCATAACTGGGGGCTATTGCCAGCTCATCGCCTCGGCAGCACTTTAAGGCGCACTGCAGATGGGCGCCTATTAGTCCGGTCTATGCACAGCTACGAAAAAGAAGATTCTCCGCAAAAAATCCGTCAGGGATTACAGGACCGCCTATGGCGACGTTTCCCCGAACTATGCGGTCAAGACTTTGAACATATGTGGGGTGGGTCTGTGGGTATTACTTACAACGGTGCGCCGGTGTGGGGCGAGCAAGACAATGGCTTGTATGTGTCGTCTGGCTGTAATGGCGGCGGCACAGTTAAAGGTACATTGTTGGGCAGTGCCTTGGCAGACCTTGCGCATAATGATGCAACCGAAAAGCAAACGGCTATTCCAGATATTGCCAGTCTATTTGGCACTCCCTCCTGGATGCCACCAGAGCCATTACGCAAAATTGGCTTCCATCTGTCGGCTGCGTTAGAAAGTTGGCAGGGTAGGCAAGAGCGTTAGTTCTGGCTGTAGGTTAAAAGCTATCGATCAAAAGCTATCAATTAAAACCAAAAGCCTCACAAAGCTAGGTCTACTTTTACACTCGAATGACTGCTAAACGGAAATCGATTATGGAAGTGACAGATTACATTGGCCCTTTATCTCTAGTGCCTGCAGCTATCGCAGTAATACTCGCGTTCGCTACCCGCAATACCGTTTTTGCTCTAGCTTCAGCTTGCCTTGTCGGTGTGCTGGTTGCCGGCGAAGGTTTAATGGGGTTTCCAAAGCTCTTAGTGGGAGCCATGGGTAACGAAGGTTTCTCGTGGATTTTATTATTAGAATTCTTTATTGGCATACTGCTCGCATTCTTCCAGCGCACCGGTGCTATTTCTAATTTCTCAAGTTACATCGAACGCAGAAAAATGAACCGCAAACGTGTGCAGCTAATATCTTGGGGCATGGGTTTGTTTGTTTATTTTAGTGATTACTTTAGCCCGCTGTTTGTGGGCTCCACCATGCGTGGTCTGTCTGACCGATACAAAATCTCTCGAGAAAAGCTCGCCTATATCTGTGACTCAACCTCTGCGCCTATTAGCATTCTGGTGCCGTTCACAGGTTGGGCGGTTTTTGTTGCGGGCCTGACCATTGGTATGGGGCCTGTTACAGATGGGGTCGATGCCATGGGCTTTTTTATGGCTGCTATTCCTTTTAATATTTACCCGATCCTTACGGTAATTATGGTGGGCTTAATCGCCTCGGGCACGTTGCCAGATTTTGGCCCAATGAAAACTGCCGAGCGCCGTGCCATGGAAGAGGGTAAGCCGGTGCGCGATGGCGGCGAGCCGCTCATGGCGGAGGAGCTAACGGGCATTGAACCTGCACCGGGTATTCGCACCAGTCTGTTTTGGAATTTTGTATTCCCGGTAGTTCTAGTGATTGGTTTTGCTCTGGGGTCGGTGTTTGTGACCGGCAGTGCTAAGCCTCTTGAAGCCTTTATGTTTGCGGTATTTGTATTGGCTATCATTATGCGTTTTCAGGGTATCTCTCTGAACGAAATTACGTCCACAGCTATGCTGGGTATCAAGGGTATTATGCCTGCGGTTGTGATTCTTGCTTTTGCCTATGCGCTCAATGATTTGTCTGCTGCGCTTAATACTGCGGCTTATATTGTGTCGGTGTCTGAGGGTTGGCTTACGCCGTCGGTGTTGCCTGTACTGGTGTTTGTTATTTCGGGCATTATTGCTTTTTCTACGGGTACGTCTTGGGGTACTTACGCGATTATGATTCCTATTTCTGTGCCTCTGGCGTTTGCATTTTCTGGGGATGAACTGTCGACGTTGGTTTATGCGACCCTTGCGGCGACTGCTGGTGGTGGGGTGTTCGGGGACCATTGTTCGCCGCTGTCAGATACTTCTATTTTGGCGTCTACTGGTGCGGCTTCGGATCATATTGACCATGTTAAAACGCAGATGCCTTATTCTATGGTAGTGGGTGTGATTACGGTTGTTGCTTATTTGTGGTTGGGGATGAGTCTTTAGATAGTTTTGGGATGAGTTTGTAGATAGGTTGGTATTGGCTTTGTGGGTGGCTAAATCTGGGGTTCTTAATTCGGTTTACCTCTGGAGGCTTTTGTTTCCAGACACGCGGTGAACCCATCCATGGGTGCTTCTCGTCGACGTCCTTGTCGACGGGAGTCTGGAAACAAAAGCCTCCAGAGGCAAACCTGGTTTTGAGGGGGGCTGATACTAAATGGCGTGGAAATATCTAACAGCTAAATGCTTTGGTAGCTAAATACTTAGATCCATAAGATTGTAATCTTTTAGGGCTGTCTGGGCGGCTTCGTTCCAAACCGGCTTATCCCCAGATTCTTCGTCGGGTTGATAGACATAGGGGGTTTCGTCTGGAAATCTCTGCTGCCTTGCACTAATAGCTAGGCCTATGGTTTCGGAACGCTTCTTTATAAACGCTGCATCAAAGGTAGCGGCCTCGGCATGTATTCCTGCGCCGCGAACATCCAAAACAGAAGAGCGACGGTGAAAACCAAAGTTAACCGATAGTCTAGGTTCAAAGCCGGTATTGGCAAATGAGCCGTGTAGAATCTGTCGGTTGTTAATGACTACGTCACCGGCGTTACAAATGATGGGTACTGCGTCGGGTAGGCGTTCGCTGCCGGCGTCGGCGACCTTTTTAACGATATCGATACGGCCATTTTTATGGCTGCCTGGTACTACCCAAACGCCATTGACTGCGGTGCTGCCATAGGCTTGACCCATAAAGTTAAAGCCATGTATGTCTTCGTCATGGTCTGGATTGTCCCAATGGGTATCGCCGTCTTGGTGCCAAGACACCGCTGCGCCAAGGCCTGCAACTTTAATAAATAACCCTTCATGAAAGGGTGTGAAATCTTTGCCGTTTATTGCTTCGGCCATCTTTAGTAGATGTGGGTGAGCATAGGTGCGCAGGCAGGCGGGTGAAAACTGTAGGGACCCGGCTAAGTAAAAAGGCGTGGTCTCTGGTGCATCCTGTTTGGCTTCGGGCTCAAATAATTTAACCTGATGTCGACCGTTGGCGATGGCTGTTCCACCCAGTGGGTCCGATAGTGGTTTTGCCCACTGTAACGCCATGGCTTTGTTGTCTGCACCCAGTGCAGGGCGGCCTTGGGCATCTGTTGCTGCACCCATATGAGTAGGGAAGTTATCTCGCAGCTGTTCTAGGTCGGCATGAATGTCTGCCAGCTCTTCTTGGCCCAGCATATTTTCAAAGATGTAAAAACCATATTTAGCGTAGGTAGCAAGGATATCTGCGTGAATGTCGCCGTTCTCATCAAAGCGCATAGGGCCGCGATTGGGTAGGGCAAGGGCGCGTTGTTGTCCCTGGTTTAAATACTCCCGCACGGCATCTGCGTCTTTACCATAGTGGCTTGCGCAGGCTTCGATTGATTTGCTGATATCTTGGGTCATGGGTATGCCTCTTATTTTTTATTCTTATTTTTTTATTTTTATTATCTGTTTCTAAAGGTCAGAGTTCGTCTGGCTTTTTATACGCTTTCTATGCGCCTTCAGTAGGCTTTCTATAAGCCCCAGGCGTTACACCGGTCCATGTTTTAAAGGCACGGTTAAAGGCACTGGGTTCGCTAAAGCCCAGTCGTTGTGCAATCTTGGTTATGGGTAAATTTTGCTGGGCTAAATAATGAATGGCCAGGTCCCTGCGCATTACATCTTTGTGCTTCTGATAGGTAATGCCTTCATTTTTAAGCTTCATACGCAGTGTTTTTGTGGTCATGTTCAGTGTATCGGCCACCCATTCAAAGGACGGGAAGCCGTCTTCTTGAGAGCGGCTCTCGAGTATTAGACGAATTTTGGTGCTAACACTGTCGTCGTGCACTGGGCCCAGTAATAAATTTTGTGGCGTGGTTTTCAGGTACTCATCCATGGTTTCGGTATTTTGCACTATGGGGTAATCGAGAAACTCCGCGCTAAAGGTAAAGCTCAGGCTGGGTTGGTTAAAGGTTCTAGGGGCCGGGAATATATGGCGATACTCAGATTCATGGTCTGGTGCTGGGTAATCGAAGTTAACCTGCTTCAGAGGGATATTCTTGCCGATCAGCCAGCAGGCAATATGGTGCCAGCCGGTCAGCACAAACTCGGCTAACAGATGGTCTGGATCTAGCTGGGGACTGTTGAGCTTGACGTCAAATCGCACCTCATCACCAGATTCGGTAAACGATATCGACCAGCCATTGTTGGTGTAGGCGTAGAGTCGGGCGCCTAACATAAGCGCCTTACCGAGTGTGGGTGCACCCACCATCAGGTGGCCCGCAAAATAAAAAGCCCCTATGGGTAAGCGTGGCTCGCCCAAACCAAAATTCTCATCATCCAGAGCCAACCAAGACGCCTTTACTAAGGCCGTAAAATTGGCGAAGGGCACTCTGCCATTCACATCTCGCACCACCTCAGGGGCAATACCCGCCTGTAACAGTAGGGGCATACTGTCTTGGCCGTTGCGCTCTAGGCTGGCCATAAGTGCACGCACATAATGGCTGAGAATGGTGGCTTTTTTCATGGGATGCTATTTATCGTTTTTATTATTCTGATCAGGTCTAAATTTACCACTAAATCCCGCCGTTCACACCCTGTCATCTAATGACAAGATTTTGGTGTGTTTCTGTCATTGTCTGTCCAGCATCGCTATTCAATACTTAAGCCATATTACACAGACTATAGAGAGTACATCTGATGGCGGATATTCGTTTTGATCAAAAGGTGGCAATTGTCACCGGTGCTGGTGGCGGCCTAGGTAGGGCTTATGCCTTGGAGTTTGCCCGCAGGGGCGCTCGGGTGGTGGTAAATGATCTAGGCGGCAGTGGCAGTGGCGATGGTTCAAGCTCAGCGGCTGCCGATAAGGTTGTGGCAGAGATTGTAGCGGCTGGCGGCGATGCCGTGGCCAACTACGACTCAGTTGAGCAGGGCGAGAGCATTGTGCAATCGGCGATCGATAACTTTGGCCGTGTTGATATTGTGGTCAATAACGCCGGTATTTTACGGGATACCAGCTTCGTCAAAATGACCGACCAAGACTGGGAGCTTATCTATAAGGTCCACGTCGATGGTGCTTACAAAGTCACCAAGGCTGCCTGGCCGCATATGTTGGCTCAGGGCTATGGCCGTATTATCTTCACCACCTCGGCGGCCGGTATCTATGGTAATTTCGGGCAGGCTAACTACAGCTCGGCTAAGTCTGCATTGCTCGGCCTTGGGCGCACCTTAGCCATCGAGGGCGGGCGTAAAAATATTCTCTCAAACATTATTGCACCCATAGCCGGTTCGCGATTAACCGAAAGTATTTGGAACGACGATATTATCAAAGCCACCAGCCCAGACTACGTGGCGCCATTGGTTATTAAGCTTTGTGACGAGGCCAGCACAGAAAACGGTAGCCTATTCGAAGTGGGTGCCAGCTGGTTTGCCAAGGTTCGTCAGGAACGCAGCCAAGGGGTCGCCTTTGGTCTTGAAACTAATATTTCTGCAGAGCAAGTGGCAGAGCGCTGGGACGAGATATGTGACTTTACAGATTCGGAATCTGTGGAGAGCGTGTTAGCCACTTTTAATGCGGTGACGGACAAAGTTGGCATTGATCTATTAGCGCCTAAGCAATAGCCCCTAAAAAATAGCACCTAAAAAGTAGCTCTCAAAAAGCAGCACCTAAATAATATTTGCTAAAAAGCAGCCCCTAATTAGAGTAGGAATAATAAAAATGAGCACAGCACGCATAGCAGGCGTCGGCATGGTTAAGTTTTCCAAGCCGGGCCAAAGTGAGCCCTACAGAGTCATGGCCTCCAAAGCCATCAAGCAAGCCATCCAAGACGCCGGTATCGACTACGCCCATGTGCAGCAGGCCTATGCCAGCTACATCTATGGCGACAGCACCTGCGGGCAGCACGCTCTCTATGACGTGGGCATGACCGGCATTCCCGTGATTAACGTCAACAACAACTGCTCCTCCGGGTCCACGGCAATCTTCTTAGCTCGCCAAGCGGTCGCTAGCGGGGCAATAGACTGCGCCCTGGCCTTTGGTTTTGAAGAGATGCAAAAGGGCGCTCTAGGTTCAGCATGGGATGACCGCGAGTCACCTTTCGGCCCTATGACCCAAGCACTGACCGATGTGTCAGACGCACCAGAGGCACCTCTAGCCCTGCGTATGTTTGGCCAAGCGGGCACAGCCTATATCGAAAAATATAATGTTAATCCCAACATCTTTGGCAAGGTGTCGGTCAAGACCCGCAGCCATGCCGTGCGCAACCCCTACTCATTATTTGATGCGCCCCTAAGCCTTGAAGACGTCATGGAACATGCCCCGATAATCTTTCCGCCACACCTAACTCGACTCATGGCCTGCGCACCTACTTGCGGAGCAGCGGCAGCCATTATTTGCAGCGAAGCCTTTGCCCTAAAGCACGGCATAAAGGCCAGCGTAGAAATCGTTGCCCAGTCAATGGTCACCGACTTGGCCGACAGCTGGACAGACCCCATTAACTTGATTGGCGCCGCCATGACCCAAAAAGCCGCCAACCAAGTTTACGAAGAGTCAGGCCTAGGACCAGAAGATATTCAAGTGGTGGAGCTCCATGACTGCTTCACCACCAACGAGGTCATCAGCTACGAAGCCTTGGGCCTGTGCGCGGAAGGCGAGGCCGAGAAATTTATCGACGACAAACAGAATACCTACGGCGGCAAGTTTGTTGTTAACCCGTCTGGCGGCCTAATGTCCAAAGGTCACCCCATTGGTGCAACAGGCTTAGCCCAATGCGCCGAATTGGTGTGGCATTTAAGAGGGCAGGCCGGCGACCGACAGGTGCAGGGTGCCAATGTGGCCATGCAGCATAACTTGGGTCTGGGCGGCGCGGCGGTTGTAACGCTTTATCGCAACGTCTAAGCCGAGCCTTACAGCACAAGCTAGTAACCTATTAATGTATCAAGACAATAAGTGAGTAAACGATGTTAGATAAAAGCAAGATTGGCCACCAATTTGATAGTTTTACTACCTTGGTAGAGCTAGGCAAGCTGCGGTTTTTTGCCAAAGCCACCGGCGAAACAAACCCACTGTATAGCAACACAGAAGTCGCCCAGGCGGCAGGCTATGCTGCGGTGCCCATTCCCCCTACCTATGTGTTTTCTCTAGACCTCGACAGTGAAGAGCTTATGCCAGTAGTGTCGGTACTGGGCCTAGATGTTGGCCGAGTACTTCATGGGGCCCAGGAGTTTGAATATTTTGCACCCATCTGTGTGGGCGACGAAATCACCGTCACCTCAACGATAAAAGATATCTATGACAAAAAGAACGGTGCACTAGACTTTGTGATTCTAGAAAATACCTACACCAACCAGCAGGGCGTACTCGCCGCGACAACTACCAGCACGCTAGTGCAACGCAACTAGCCTGCCGAGCGACTAAAGAGACAGCCCAACTAAAACAATTGATCAAAAGCAAGCGAGACAAAATCATGACAGACATAACAGTAGGTACAGAAATACCGCCCCTAACATTGCCACCCATCAGCCGCTATACCTTGGCTCTTTTTGCCGGCGCCTCTGGTGACCACAATCCCATTCATATCGATAGTGACTTTGCCAAAGCATCTGGTATGCCAGACGTATTTGCCCATGGCATGTTGTCCATGGCTTATCTAGCGCGCCTGCTTACCGGCTGGAAAGCCCAGTCCAGCATACGCAAATTTAGCACGCGCTTTGCCACCATCACGCAGCTGCAAGACGTGGTTACCTGCTCTGGCACTGTGGTCGAGATTATTGAAGCACAGGGTGAAACCTTGGCCCGCTGTGAAATTAAAATCAATAATCAAAATGGTGTAAGCACCCTAGTGGGCGAGGCTACTGTCGCTTTATAGAGCGATTGCTAATGCGCCGTTTGAAAATAAAAAATAGAAAAATAAATAAAGGTTTAACAGCATGAGCAACGATTACGAATCAAGTGACCTAGAACTGTTCCGCGACAATGTACAGCGTTTTATTGCCGAACACGTAGCCCCAGATTATCAGCAGTGGGAAAGAGACGGCATTACCCCGCGGGCACTGTGGAACAAACTAGGGGAAGCAGGGTTGCTCTGTGTTGATGTGGCCGAGCAATATGGTGGAGCCGGTGCACCTTTTATATTTTCCATGGCATTACTTGAAGAGTTTGGTAAAGCAGGGTTTCCCTCAGTGAGCGCGGGCATGGCCGTGCACTCAGACGTCGTGGCCCACTATCTAGTCAACTGCGGTACCCCTGAACAGAAAGCCTATTACATACCCAAAATGGTCAGGGGCGAACTGATCGGCGCCATTGCCATGACCGAGCCCGGTGCCGGGTCCGACTTACAATCCATCATTACCTCCGCCGACGAGCAGGGCGATGGTTACAAAATTAATGGCTCAAAAACCTTTATCACCAACGGCCAGCACTGTGACTTTGTGGTGGTCGCCGCACGCACCAACAAAGCCGTCGCTGGCGCTAAAGGCACATCGCTATTTATTGTTGACTGCACAACCCAAGGGTTCGAACGCGGTCGCAACCTAGAAAAAATTGGCCTACATGCCGCCGACACCTCAGAGCTTTTCTTTCAAGATGTTGTGGTGCCAAAGACTGCAATGCTAGGGCAGCCAGATCGTGGATTTGTTGTACTAATGAGCGAATTACAACGGGAGCGCCTAACCCTAGGGTTTATCGCCCAGTCCGCAGCCGAGGGTACACTGGCCCTCACCATAGAGTATGTAAAAGAACGCAAAGCCTTTGGTAAGCCCATTGGGGATTTTCAAAACACACGCTTTAGACTGGCAGAAATGCAGATGGACGTGCGCATGCACCGCGCCTTTGTCAACGAATGCTTAGCAAGCTATTTAAAGGGCGATCTAGATGTAGGCTCTGTAAGCATGGCCAAACTCGGTTGCACTGAAATGCAGGGGCGCATTGCCGATGGTTGCCTGCAGATGTTTGGCGGCTACGGCTATATGGCCGAATACCCCGTTTCCCGCGCCTACACCGACGCCAGAGCACAGCGTATTTATGGCGGCACCTCAGAAGTGATGAAAGATCTAATCAGTAGAGAAATCATGCGATGATCGGTGTAAGCTGGATTGATTCAGTGCCTGATTGAGTGCCTGCTTCGTTATAGATAATACACCGTGTAACTAACAATAAAAAAACAAAAAGTAATATAAAAAGAGGTGAAACCATGCCCGATTCCAATCTTACGCCACTGCCTTGGCAGCACATCTACGATGAATTAAATGTTGTCGTGCCGCCCATTGAAGACAGACCTCTCGGCAGCTACGTCGAAGAATTTTCTGTGAGCTTGGCTAATTCTCCAGCCTTACAGTATTTTGATCGCACCATCACCTACGCCGAACTCAATGCCGAAGCCAACCAGATGGCCAACGCCTTGGTATCCCTCGGCGTAAGCAAAGGCGATGTTGTAGGCATGCACCTAATCAATATCCCCCAGTACGTTGTTGCGCTAGTCGCAGTCTCCAAAATTGGCTGTGCGGGCTCTGGAGTCTCACCACTGATGTCACCCAGCGAACTTGCCTATCAGGTTCAAGACGCAGGCATTAGCGTGTTATTAACCCTCGATGATTTGGTGGACAGCACCTTAGTGAGACTCAAGGACACACCCGCTTGCCTCAAACATGTTATTTCTTGTTCAGCCTCAGATCACCTGAATCCTCAGGCAGGAGAACCAAAGCAGCTAACGGGCCTGCAATGTCACCGTTATCTTGAGCTCATCAATCAGTTTTCGACAGACTTCGAACAGCGCCCAGTAGAGGGCAGCGACACCATGATGGTGCAGTACACCGGAGGTACAACAGGCCGCCCCAAAGGCGCAGAACTGTCGTTACGCAACCTAATGTACAACCCACTCCAGCACGGAGCCTATCTTCCCTGGGAACAGGGTACAGAGGCAGTGGTTACCGGCTTTCCCATGTTTCACGCAGCGGGATTAGCCTTTGTAATTGTCACATTGCGTTATGGCGCCCAGTTTGCCTTGATTCCCAATCCCCGTGATGTGGAATTTATGTGCGCGCAAATGAAAGCCAGGCCGCCCACTAGACTGGCCGCAGTGCCATCGCTATTCCAGATGTTGGTCGACACCCCAGCATTTAAAGAGGTGGATTTTTCCAAACTAAAAATCGCCAGCAGTGGCGCCGCGCCCCTGTCATCAGGCGATCGCCACAACATTGAAGCCATCATTGGTGCAGGCAAAATTAGCGATGTATTTGGTATGACCGAAACCGGCCCAGTGCATGTGTGCAATCCTCCAGGACGCAGTGTGCCCTCGTCAGTTGGTATCCCCGTACCCGGCGCAGACACCCGTATTGTAGATTTAGAAACCGGCACCCAAGAAATGCCGTTTGGAGAACCCGGTGAGATTATTACCAGTGGTCCCCAAGTTATGAAAGGCTACCTCAACCTACCAGAAGAGTCTGCAAATTCACTGCGTCAGTGGCGGGACAAAACCTGGATGTACACCGGCGATGTAGGCTATATGGATGAAGAAGGGTATATCTACCTGTGCGACCGCGCCAAAGACATGCTCATCGTCGGCGGCTTTAAAGTGTTCTCCGTTGAAGTAGAAGACAAAATGCAGTCCATGGGCAAAATCGCCATGACCGCACTCATCGGCCAGCCAGATACCAATCGACCAGGCAACGACATAGTGCACCTTTATGTCGAACCCACTGTGACAGCCAAGGCCCTAGACAAAGCCGAACTAGAAGCGGATATACTGGCCTTTTGCCGCGAGCATATGGCGCCCTATAAAGTGCCCAAAGTCATTCATATAATCGACGCCATACCCTTAACAGCGGTGGGCAAGATCGATAAAAAGGCACTGCGTGCAACAGCTTAAGAGCGTTACATTAATGTAAGGAAGCCCAATCAAAATGGAAATCAACGCTAAGTTTGATCAGCGCGTCACCGTAAGCCCAGACCAGTATCAGTGGGTTGACTCACCCCAACCGGGTGTAGAACGCATGATGCTAGACCGCATCGGTGACGAAGTAGCCCGCGCCACCAGCATCGTCCGGTATGCACCCAATAGCCAATTCCCAGCCCACAGCCACACCGGCGGCGAAGAATATATCGTGCTGCAAGGCACCTTCGCCGACGAAAATGGCGAGTACCCCGCAGGCACCTACGTACGCAACCCCATAGGCACCTCCCATTCCCCGAGAGTGGGCGCAGAGGGGGCAGTGATACTGGTTAAGCTGCAACAGTTTTCCAAGCAAGATAAAGAACCTGTACTAATTAACACCACCACAGCTCAATGGCACCAAGGCATGGTTCCCGGCCTACAGGTAATGCCCCTACATAACTTTGAACACGAAAACGTCGCGCTAGTGAAATGGGCCCCCAATACCCAGTTCAACCAACATAAGCACTGGGGCGGAGAAGAGATATTTGTTTTAGAAGGCACCTTTCATGACGAGCATGGAGCCTACCCCAAGGGTTCATGGATTAGGTCGCCACATTTGAGTATGCATACGCCGTTTACAGAGGCTGATGGAGCGCTTATTTTAGTGAAGACGGGGCATTTGGGGGAGTAGCCCAAACTATGTGATCCCAGAGCACGCCGTCACCCCAGTATAGGGACGTCACCCCAGCGAAGGCTGGGGCTGAGCCCCACCACTAAAGTGAAATCTAAGCTATCTGAGCATTAAGCAACCAGACCGCACACATAATAAACACCGCAAAGGTACCCGCCATGGAGATTGGGCGTGTCATGGCAATGGGGTTGGTGTTGAGCGTGATGTAGTGCATTACGCGCGATACCAGCAATATGCCACCGATGGCATGTAAGTACGTCGCTGAAGCACCACCTATCTCCACAAGTGCCATTAGAAAGAGGGCGAAGGGCACGTATTCTAGGAAGTTGGCTTGGGAGCGGATTCGTTTTAATAGAATGTCGTCACCACCATCGAGAAACCAGGTTTCAGTGGCGATTCGGCGTAAGCCGACTCGGATTGTTATGGGTAGTAGTATTACTGCAAATAGTGCGGCGTAGAGACTTGTAATAGTAAGCATTGTCTATCCTTAGGTTTGTTGTGAAGTCCATGTTTATGTAACGGTGTTCCACCTCAGTATCCACCATAACGGCCATGTTTTGAACCCCTCTTTAGGTACCGTTATCATCTAAGGCCTTTATAAATTGATCTAACTCCTTTGGGGTAATAGTTAGGGCATATGTTGGCCTCAGGGCTTGTATTCAGCCGCGGGCTTAGCTAGATTGGCGGCATTAACCAATACATGAATGCGAATGCCCCAATGATGTCTATCGAACAGTTACTGTATGTCTTCTCAATTATCGGCACTGTGGTCTTTGCCGTGTCGGGCGCATTGTTTGCTGCTGAAAAGCGCATGGATATTTTAGGCTTTATTTTGGTGGGTACTGTCACTGGCGTAGGTGGCGGCACATTGCGAGACTTGCTGTTAGGTATCTCCCCCGTAAGCTGGGTACAGAGCCCATTGGCTGTCTATATTTGTATTGGTGCCTCGGCATTAACCTACTTCACGGTAGACCTATACCGCAGGCGCGATGCCTGGATACTCTGGACCGACGCCATTGGCTTATCGGTATTTGCCGTCATGGGCGCCCAGGCCGCCTTAGCACACGAAGTACCCCCATTAATAGCGGTAGTCATGGGCGTAATGACAGCCACCTTTGGCGGCCTAATGCGCGATGTACTCTGTGCCGAAGTACTGACCCTAATGCGCCCCGAGATCTATATCACTTCCGCGTTGCTGGGAGCCTCTACCTATGTGGGGCTACACCAGCTGGGAGTAGGCGAGAGCAGTGCGGCTGCAGTGGCCTTTTTGATGGGCTTTGGGCTTAGGGGCGCGGCGATTTGGTTTAGGCTGACGTTGCCGCGATTTGGGGCTTAGGGGTTGGTTTCTGGTTGAGTGCTGAGATCTCTCACTGCGTTCGAGATGACAGTGTTGGGGTAGTACGAGGTGACAATTTTGTGGTTTGAGATGACAATAATACTGTCATTCCGACAGAGTGAAGCGACGAGGAATCTCTGTGCTGTGTGCTGATTGTTGGCCACTATATCGAGGCGTCAATCAGCCCCATATGTTTAACGAAAGGTTTAAAGTCTTTATCAGTAAATAAGAGGGGGATATTCTTCTGTATGCAGTAAGAGGCAATAATCACATCGGCTGTTTTTCGAACGGTGATGCCACGTTTGCGGAGTTGACGAAAGTTGTTGGCACTTATGTGGGCCATCTCGGTGCCCAGTAGGTCATAGCTGGTTAGTCCAGATAGTAATGATCGTGCTTGTTTGAAGTCTTTATCAAGCCTAAAGCCTTGCAGAACTTCAGTGAGAATCAAATCTCCTATACCGATTTCCTCGGAGCCAAGGGTGCTGTGTAGGTAGTCGGTTTGTTTGTTGGTGGTACCTTTGAAATAGTCAATCCAGACACTGGAGTCGACTAGTATCACGATGCCTCTCGCATATCGTCTAGGTCGCCGCTCCAGTCCAACTTGCCACGATAAGCTCTAATATTTTCTTGTCGCTTCCATTGCACTAATTTTTTGAGCGCGAGCTCTACAGTGTGTTTTTTTGTAGTTAGGCCCGTGGCCTTTATTGCTTCTGCCATTAGCTTGTCGTCGATGTCGATATTGGTTCTCATGAGGATATCCCTCCGCTCTGCTGTAATGTGTATAGTTATCGTAAAGTATACACATAAATTGATTGGCTTGTCTTAGCCTTGTTTGGCTTATTGTTAGTTATCTCTTTCCTGGGTTCTGTGTTCTAGGCTGCTATGTCCTGCTATCCCTTCGGCAGTTTTGGTAAAAAGGTTAGTTGTATTCCAGTTGGCTTGGTGCAGACAGGGGTTGATTTAGTCAGTGCGTTCGAGATGATAGGCTTGCAGGACCGGTTACCCGCGTTGCAGGTTCATATGCTATCGTCCCCCCAGCAAAACCAAACTTTCGGAGAAAAGTATGCTCAAGAAATACCTATCTATCGCCGCCTTTATATTGGCCCTGGCCGTTACCTTTATCTGGATCAACTACGGTGATCGCATCCAACGCTTGCAGGTTGTGGGCACTTTGTTTACTGGTGCTGAGCAAATTCAGAACTTTAATCGTATGCACGAGATGTTCCCGGTGAATGTATTGCCGCCTGCGCCGCAGAGTTTGCAGTTTGAATCTGGTGTGGCTGCGCCGTTGCCGACTAGCTTTATGTATCTTGGTGCCGAGGTGCAGACTAGTGAGTTTATTACCCGTACCGACAGTGGTGCGCTGCTGGTGCTTAAGGATGGCAAGATTACCTTTGAGCAGTATTGGCAAACCGGTGGACGTGACCAGACTTGGTTGTCTATGTCGGTGGCTAAGAGCTTTATCTCTGCCCTTGTTGGTATTGCGGTTGACCAGGGGCTTATTGGTGATATTACCGAACCTGTGACGGACTATGTACCGGAGCTTGCGGGCTCTGCCTATGACAATGTGCGTATTAAAGACATTTTACAGATGTCGTCTGGGGCGTCTTGGAATGAGGATTACGGGGACCCGGAGTCGGACATTAATCGCTTTGGGCGTGTGTTTGCGTTGGGGGGCTCTATGAACGAGTTTGCTGCGACGCTGGTGCCTGAGCTGCCGCCGGGTACTTACAACCGTTACAACTCTACAGATACTCAGGTGTTGGGCATGTTGCTTACTAAGGTGACTGGGCGCTCGGTTAATGACTACATGATTGAGATGCTTTGGCACCCTATGGGGGCCGAGAATGTGGGTTACTGGCTGACGGATGCTGAGGGCATGGAGATGGCTTTTGGTGGCCTTAATATTACGGCCCGAGACTATGCCAAGCTGGGTGAGATGTACCGCATGGGTGGGGCGTTTAATGGCCAGCAGATTGTACCCGCTGACTGGGTGCAGGCATCTATTACGCCGGACGCGCCACATCTTATGCCGGGGGATAACCCGCAATCAGATTGGCCGATTGGTTATGGCCAACAGTGGTGGATTCCCGAGGGGGATGCGGGTGAGTTTATGGCGATTGGTGTTTACAACCAGTTTATCTATGTTGCGCCGGAGTCTAATACGGTGATTGTTAAGCTGTCGGCTAACAGCGCCTATGGCACGCCGGATGACCCTGATGCATCCAGTGAGTTTGAGTCACTGGAGCTGTTTAGGGCTATTGCTGCGCAGCCTTAGAGGGTGATGCTGAGATAGTTTTCTCTAAGTTCGCACCTTGTTAGACATTGAGTCTATAGTTACTGCAACATAGCCGCCACGCCTCTTAGTAATGCGCAATCTTGGCGGCTTTTTTGTGCCTGCGATTTAATGGGCGATAGTCTTGTATGTCTTAATTGTTACGAATAAACGCCACCAACACTTCTGAAAGCTTTTCGGCTTTTGCCCATTGAAAAAAGTGACCCCCACCAATCATGCTGTGGGGTTGGCCTTTGGTGCCGGGCACTTTGTTTTGCCATACTTTTTCAAAACCGTTGGTCACTGGGTCGTTGCCTGCGCCTACACATAAAAACGGTTTTTCAAATTTCTCAAAGAATGCCCAGGCTTTCTTTTGCGCGGCTAATGAGTGGTCGGGAATGGTGGGCACCTGGCTTGGCATTGCGTTGGTGGCCATTTTATAGGCTGGGCTTGGAAAGGGTGCTTCGTAGGCTTTGCTGATGTCTGTGCGCAGGGGGGCAAACTTGCGCAGGCCTATGGCGCCCATTGCTAGCTCTATTAGGATAGATAACGTGCCGCGCTTTTCCATCTGTGTTGATGCAATGATGCCGGCGGGCAGGTCTGGGTTTTCCCAGGCGTATTTTTGCCAGTAGGCGAATAGGTCTACGCTGGAATCTTTGCCGATGCCGTCCATCCTCTGTATTTTTTTCATCATGCCAAATAGGCTTATTCTTTTTGGGTCGGCTCTTATGGCTTTGACCTGGTCTATTACGCTTTGTGGCACATCTGGGTTGTAGGGGAGGCCGGTGTTGCCGATGGCGACGCGGTCAAAGCGGTCGCCGTTGTCGGCTACCATGCGCAGGCCTATTAGCCCGCCCCAGTCTTGGCCAAAGAAGGTCAGGTTGCGGAAGTCGTTTTGTACGAGCCATTGGTTCATCCAGTCGACTTGGCGTTGGTAGCTGTAGTCTTCTCGGGCGGCGGGTTTGTCTGATTTGCCGTAGCCGGGTAGGTCGGGGGCTATGACTCTTATGCCTGCTTTAACTAAAAACGGAATCATGCGGGCATAAAGGTAGCTCCACACGGGTTGGCCGTGCATGCATAAAATCACGGGGCCGTCTTTGGGGCCTTCGTCGATATGGTGGATTCGCAGGTCGCTGCCGTCGTGGGTTTTGACCACTGTATAATGGGGCTCGAAGGGGTAGTCGGCTAGGTTAGCGAATCGATCATCTGGGGTTCTTAGGATCTTCATTTTGCGACCTGTTATTTGTGTTTTTTATTCTATTGGCACTATAAGTGTTAATATATTGGTTGGCAATAGTTTGGGCGAGTGAGTAGCTACAGGGGATTTTAAGTAGCTATAACGGATATATAGCCCCCAACCCAGAATATGCATTTTTCGATGGTAAACAGACCGCCGATAATGAGATAGTTAGGCATGTGTTGAAGGCGCTGTCGGGAGATGTGTATTTCACGGTGGCGGCAGCAAATAAATAATTATAAAAATAACAATATAAAGAGCGTAAACGCTTTATTTGGGGAGTAACAGATGGTCAAGAACAATAAAAAAATGGGTATGGGGCTAGCAATATCGGTAGCCACTATGCTTTTAGCGGGCTGCGACACTAACCAGCCTGACGTGCTGCAAGGCAAGGCCGACACTACAGGCTATGTTGCCATTTCGGCTCCGCGCAATAGCGACGCGGCCTATTCGCCAGTGGCAAATCAAACCATGCCTAACCAGGTTTTCTGGGGTGATACTCACCTCCACTCTACGTTCTCCATGGACGCATTTATTTTTGGTAATACCCTTGGTCCAGACGATGCTTACCGCTTTGCTAAAGGCGAGAAGGTTATGGCCACTCGCGGCCAGCCGGCTCAGTTGCGGGAGCCTTTGGACTTCTTGGTGCTGGCAGACCACACCGACGCGGTAGGGGCGATGGTTGCGCTTAAAGCGGGCAATAAAACGCTGATGGCCAATGCCACATTGCAGGAATGGTCAGAGATTTTGTTTGCCAGCGAAGAGAGTGCTCGCAAGCAACTTGAAGCTACCCAGACTCGCCAAGACACGCCGCCTGAGTTAGAAGACGGCGATATTCGTTTTAATGCCTGGGACTACTTAACCTCCACGGCAGATGCCCATTACGAGCCGGGTAAATTTACCCCGCTGATTGGTTTTGAATTTACGGCTCAGAAGGCTGGCCAAAATTTACACCGTGTAGTGATCTATCGTGATGATGCAGACAAGGCACAGATGTTGTTGCCGCTGTCTCCCAAACGGGATTCTGATCCACGTCGTCTGTGGGATTTTCTTGAGCAGTACGAAGAGACTAGCGGTGGCAAGGTGTTGGCTATTGCCCACAACGGTAATATTTCTAATGGCCTGATGTTCCCCACAGCTGAGCTAGAGTTTGGTGATGCTATCGATAACGACTATGTGACGCGACGTGCTCGTTGGGAGCCTGTGTATGAGGTGACCCAGATTAAAGGCGACGGCGAAACTCACCCACTATTGTCTCCAGATGATCGCTTTGCCGATTACGAAACCTGGGACTTTGGTGATTTTGCTGGTGTATTAAAGAAGGACGAAATGATCCCGTTTGAATATGCCCGTGAAGCGCTTAAGCAGGGTATGGCGTTGGAATCGACTTTTGGTACTAACCCTTACAAGTTTGGCATGATTGGCTCTACGGATTCTCACACTAGCTTGGCTACGGCCGATGAAGATAACTTCTATGGCAAGCACAGTGCTGCCATGGAGCCGCAACCAGATCGCTGGAAAGATGCAGTGGGTGGCCGAGGTGATGTGACGGTTCCTGGCTTTATGATGGTGGCTTCTGGCTATGCTGCGGTTTGGGCTCCGGAGAATACTCGTGAGGCGATTTGGGATGCTTTGGCGCGTCGTGAAGTCTATGCCACAACGGGTAGCCGTATTACCGTGCGTTTCTTTGGTGGTTGGGATTACAGCGAAGACGACCTGTATGCTTCGAATATGCCTGAGCTGGGTTATGCCAAGGGCGTCACTATGGGTGCTAGCCTAAAAGACGCCGGATCTGCTACATCATCTCCTAGCTTTATGGTCCAGGCCGCCAAAGACCCCAATGGCGCTAACCTTGACCGTATTCAGGTTATTAAGGGCTGGGAAGACAGTGCTGGCAAGCTCCATGAACGTGTTTATAACGCCCAGTGGAGCAACCCTGAGCTTCGGACTATGGGCGCTGACGGCAAGGTGGCGGATTTACCGTCTACTGTAAAGGGCGCTACCTATAGCCATAAATATGGCGCTGCTGAACTGAGCGTTCTGTGGCAGGACCCTGACTTTGTGATGGGCGAGAAAGCCTTTTATTACACAAGAGTGATCGAAGTGGCCTCGCCACGATGGACGTCTTACGATGCGTCTCGCTTTGAGGTTGAGCTACCTCAGTATGTGAAAAAGACTACTCAAGAGCGTGCCTATAGTTCACCTATTTGGTACGATCCAGCTAACTAACGATGATGCGATAGTGAATAAATCGGGTGTTTAGTTAACCCCAGGGGATAGGGCGCGGTGCGCCTGTTCTTGCTGATATTGAGGTGACGTTCCTGATGAAGTGACTCTCCTATTGAGCTGACTATCCTATTGAGCTGACTCTCCTATTGAGCTCACTATACTAATAGAGTGACTATTCTAATAATAATTAAAGAGGCCCAAGTTAATGTCCAAACGAATTCCTAGAGATAGCGAAAACGACTATACCGAAGATATGGCGAAACAGCGCCGCGATTTTGTGACTGCCGAGACTGATGTGTCTCTGCAAAACATTGGTCATTATTCTATAGACCCTGCCGACACGGCTGGCAACGTAGAAAACTTTATTGGTGTGGCGCAGGTGCCTATGGGCCTGGTTGGCCCTCTGCTAGTTAATGGTGAACATGCCCAGGGTGATTTTTATATGCCTATGGCCACTAGCGAAGGCACGTTGATTGCTAGCTATAATCGTGGCGCACGACTGCTGCGTGAATCTGGTGGTGCCAAGGTGACTGTGGTAGACGACGCTATGCAGCGCGCCCCAGTATTTATGTTTGACGATGCTCGCCAAGCCCGTGACTTTGGTGTTTGGGTGACCGAAAATTTTGACCAAATTGCCGAACAGGCTCAGACCACTACTAGGTCGGGCAAGCTGCGCAATATTCAGCAGTTTGCAGCGGCGCGTATGCGCTACCTGCGTTTTAACTACACCACTGGTGATGCGGCAGGCCAAAATATGGTTGGTAAGGCGACCTTTGTGGCCTGCGAATGGATCATGGCTAATTACCCCGGCATTAAGCGTTACATGTTGTCTGGGGCTATGGACACGGACAAGAAGCATTCCCATTTGAATACCTTGCACACCAGAGGCAAGCGTGTCATTGCTGAGGTGACTATACCCAACGAGCTACTGCTCAAGAGTATGAATATTTCTGCCGAGGCGCTGTATAAGGCTAGGTCGATTAGTCAGGTGGGTTCCTTTATGGCGGGCTCTAATAATACCGGTGCTCATTCTGCTAACGGTGTTACCGCGGCGTTTATTGCCACGGGTCAGGACGTGGCTAACGTTGCCGAGTCTAGTGCGGCGATTGTGTTTGCTGACCTTGATGATGAGGGTAACTACTATTTATCGATTACTATTCCTTCGCTTATTATTGCGACCTTTGGCGGCGGTACTGGTTTGCCGACTCAGCAGGAATGTTTGAAGATGCTGGGCTGTGCTGGCTCGGGCAAGGTGCATAAGTTGGCCGAGATTATTGGTGCAACTGTGTTGGCGGGTGAAGTGTCGCTGATGAGTGCTGTGCTGGCTGGTGATTGGGTGACTAGTCATGATGCGCTGGGTCGAAATAGATAAGCTTGCTTTTTATCTAGGGGCCGCCGAGGGCTTTTTATCTAGGGGACGCTGAGGGCTCTGGGGATTTTTTGTTTAATTAATTGAGGCTGGTTCTTTTGGGCACTGGCCCTTTTTTTTGCTTTGGGTTTTATACCTTTATCTTTTTACCGGCTGGGCCTTTTAGCAAGAATATTAGCGGGGTGATGGCGAGCATGATCCACATCATAAAGTAGAAGCTATTTATATAAGATATGGCGGCGGCCTGTCTGGAAATTTCGTTGTTCATACCGGCGAGTAGTACGCTGAGGCTGGTGCCGTATTCTTGGGGGAACTGTTGCAAGCCCATGACAAAGGTATAGGGGGTTATGTTTTCGTTGAGGTACGAATGGTGAGTCTGCATATCTCGTGACAGTAGGGCAAAGGCGATAGACACGCCGATACTGCCGCCTAAATTACGCACCAAACTAAACAGCCCTGCGGCTTCGGCGCGATGTTCTTCGGGCATGGTTAGGTAGGCAATATTACTTAATGGCATAAAGATGCAGCCCAAGCCAAAACCTTGCAGCAGACCGCTTTCAATTAACATGTGGCGAGGTACAAAGTCGTTGTATTCGGTCATCATGGACAGGCTATAAGCTGCTGTTAAAAGCCCAAACAAAATAACTATGCGAGTATCTATCCGGGCGCCAATCTTGGCTACCACTATCATGCCCAGCATGGTACCTAGGCCTCTGGGAGCCAGAATAAAGCCAATATCTAATATGGGATAACCCATGAGGTTTTGTAGGTAGGGGGGCATTAACGCCATGCTGGCCAGCAGCACCAGACCGACAAAAAACATAAACGCCAGAGACACCATAAAGTTGCGATCACGCAAAACAGCTGGGGATAAAAACGGGTTATCTGCTGTGCGGGTGTGCAGAATATAAACCCACAGTGACGACAGAATCAGGGCGCAGTAGAGTTGTATTTCGGCGGCGTCAAACCAGTCGACATGTTGGCCCCGATCGAGAATTAATTGCAGGCAGGCAATGGTGACACTGAGGGTAAAAAAGCCCAATTTATCGAAGGGTCTCTCGACCTTTTCAGTGTTTGGCATAACTGCCAGCATAATTAAAAAGGCCATGATGCCGATGGGCAGATTAATATAAAACGACCAGCGCCATGAATAGTATTCGGTGAGTGCGCCGCCGAGGGTAGGCCCCAGAATTGGACCAATCATTATGCTGGCAGACCATAGGCCCATGGCCTTGGGGTGGTCTTCTTTGCGGTTAATATTAAGCAGTACTGTTTGCGATAGAGGCACTAGTGCTGCGCCAAAAATACCCTGCAAAACTCGAAACAAAATCATTTCATTGAGGGTGCTGGCGGCACCGCAGAGTACCGAGGCTGCGGTAAAACCAGCCACAGAAATGACAAATACAGACTTGCAACCGTAGCGCCCAGCGAGCCAGCCTACGGGCAAGGTCATAATAGCTGAGGCGACAATATAGGAGGTTAGCACCCAGGCTAGCTGCTCTTGGGTTGCCGATAGGCTGCCTTGCATATGGGGCAGGGCAACATTGGCGATGGTGGTGTCTAGCACCTGCATAATAGCCGCTAACATTACGGCAACGGTCACTGCAGACTTTGCTGAGGGGCTTAGCTCAGTGACTGTGGACATGGATTATTTTGACCAGGGCATATTGGGTCTGCGCTCGATATCCACGGTGATCTCGGCGCTCATGCCTGCGGCTAGGGGGGCTGTGTTGGTGTTAGCGTCTATGTCTAGTTTGACCATAATGCGCTGCACTACCTTGACCCAGTTGCCGGTGCTGTTTTGTGCGGGCAGTAGAGAAAACTCAGAGCCAGTACCCGGTGCGATACTGCTTATAACACCTTGCCACTGTAGATCGGGGTAGCTGTCCACGGTGATTTCTGCGCTCTGGCCTTCGCGTAGGTAGGTGAGGTCGGTCTCTTTAAAATTTGCTTCAACCCAGATATGGCTGCTATCTACCAAACTGTAGAGAGGGCTGCCGGCAATAATGTATTGGCCCAGCTGAATATTGAAGTTGGCGACTATACCGGTGGAGGGCGCTAGGGTTTGTACATGGCTTAGGTCTAGGCGAGCTTTTTTTAACTCTGCCATGGCCAGTAAATAGTTGGGGTGCTGCTCTAGGGGCAGGTCCATATCGATCAGGCGTGCCTTAACTACTTGCAGGGCCTGTTTGGTTACCTCTAATTCTTTGCCAGCGTCTTGGTACTGGTATTCCGCTTGATCTACCTGAGCGGCTGATACGGCTCGGCTGGGTAGTAAGCTGCTGAGGCGTTTGAATTCTTGGCGATAAAACGTCTGTTGGTTTTGGGTTTTACTTATGTCGGCTAGCTTATTGAGGTAATCGGCTTTTAGGCTTTCTAGGTCACCGCCTACTTTAACCAGATTGGCTTGGGCTCTTGCCAGAGCAATTTGGTAGGGTTGGTCGTCGACCCGAAACATTACCTGGCCCGCTTCAACTAGACCGTTGTCGCCCACCATGACTTCGACTACCTTGCCGGATATTTCACTGCTTATGGATACCTTGTTGGCCTTGAGATAGGCGTTGTCGGTTTCTATAAAGCGGCCGCTCTGCAAATATACCCAGATGCCAATAACAGCAATGACTAATGGGCCTGCCCAGACAAGCAGATTGTTTTTAGCTTTTTTTGACACGGTGGTTCAACCTATTTTTATTATTATTTGTTGGAACCTGATAACAAAATTAGTATAGGTTTGCTAGCTGAGATGGGCAATAGAGGCCGCTGCAATCAACTGGGTGATTGTGACTGGCAATTACTCTAATGCCGTCAGTGGGGGATATAAACGCCATTTTTGACGCGGCCTGTGCAGGGGTTAACACCTACCCAATAGCCTAATTCTGACATCTCATGAATATCCCAAAGGGCAAAGTCGGCTCGTTTGCCAACCTCGAGACTACCACGATCATGGTCAAGCCCTAGGGCTTTGGCGGCATTAATGGTGACACCAGCGAAGCTCTCTGATGGCAGCATCCGAAATAAGGTGCTGGCCATGTTGACCATGAGTAGTAGAGATGTAGTTGGTGAGGAGCCGGGGTTTGCGTCTGTGGCTATGGCGATGGGCACCTTGTAACGGCGCAGTAATTCTAGGGGAGGTTGCTGGGTTTCTCTTAGAGTATAAAACGCACCGGGCAGCAGCACTGCTGTTACACCGGCCTCGGCCATGGCGGCAATGCCCTGTTCAGAGCTGTATTCAATATGGTCTGCCGACAGGGCGCCATAGTCTGCTGCTAGTTTGGCACCGCCGCTGTCGCTGAGTTGATCGGCATGGAGTTTTACTGGCAGGTTGTGAGCCTTGGCTTGGTCAAAAACCTGGGCGGTCTGTGCGGGGCTAAAGGCAATGGTTTCGCAAAATGCATCGACGGCATCGGCTAGGCCTAAGCGGGCAATCTCTGGGATCATCTGTTCACAGACCAAATCGATATAGTCTTGTGGGCGAGCTTCATATTCATTGGGAATGCTGTGGGCACCCAAAAAGGTGGTGCTCACACCAATGGCATTGTGCTGTTCTAGGGCGCGGGCAACTTGCAGCATGCGCACTTCATTTTTGGTGTCTAGGCCATAGCCAGATTTGATTTCTAGGCTGGTGACACCTTCGGCCATTAGGTGGTTTAAGCGTTTCTGGGCTGAGTCCATTAGTTGTTGTTCGGTGGCGGCTCTGGTGGCCGTGACTGTAGAGCGAATGCCGCCACCGGCTTTAGATATCTCTGTGTAACTTACACCCCCGAGACGCTGGGCAAATTCTGTGGCGCGGTTACCGCCAAAAACCAGGTGGGTATGGCAGTCGATTAGCCCGGGAGTTAACCATTGATGCTGACCATCATGAATTTCACGGGCGCATTTTTGCGGGCTTTGTGGCAGGTCTGACTGTTTGCCGACCCATATTATGCGCTGGTCTTTGACGCCAATGGCGCCGTTTAAAATTGACCCATAGCTGTTAGTCCCGTCTGCCCCGGCTGCCATAGTGGCCATATCTACCATAGTGGCTATATTTACCATGGTGGCTATGTTGACGTTGATCCACAGGCTGTCCCATTGCTGGTTATCGTTGGCCATAATTTAGTCTCGGGTAAACGGATGACTGATCATCTGTTGCACTAGCTTTTTAATGAGTGGTTTAACCTGGGCGGCGCGCTGTTCGCTGTACTCAAAACTGTTTTGGTCTGGCATATAAGTGATCTGAGATAATTCTAGCTGCACAGCGTGAATATGGTGTTCGGGTGAGCCGTATTGGCGGGTAATGTAACCGCCTTTAAAGCGACCATTGCACACCGAAGAGTAGTCGCCCTGAGCAAGCACTGTCTCGTGAAGAGAGTTTAATAACTCGGCACTAGAAGCCCGATGATTGGCATTGCCCCAATTAAAGTCGGGGAGCTGGCCGTCAAAAAAGCGCGGCACAATGTTTTTAATGGAATGGGCGTCCCAAAGTAGGGCGTAGCCAAAGCGCTGTTTAATGCGCGCTAGCTCTTCTTCAACTTTTTGATGATAGGGCTGCCAGTACTGGGTTGTGCGCTGAGCTATATCGGCGGCGCTGGGCTCTGTGCCCGCAACATAGAGAGGTTGGTTGTCGAACAGGCTGGTGGTGCATATTTGGGTGACGTTTTGGCCTGGGTATAGGGACTTATTGTCCGGTGACCGGTTGAGATCGATGAGGTAGCGGGAATAGTTGGCTTGGATGCTCGATACCCCAAGGCTGGGTAAAAAGTCATAGAGCCGATGCACATACCAGTCTGTATCGGGCAGGGCCTGACCCCGCTGGGTAAAGTTGGCCAATATCTCGCTGGGCACCTGCTCGCCCACATGGGGCATGCTCACCAAAAGAGGGCTGTCACCTTGGGTGAACTCAAATGTTTGGGGGGCGTTCATAGGCTATTCTGAGCCCATGCCAGAAGGCAAAATATCTTTGGCGAAGGCAAACAGCTGGCCCTCGTGAACGAGCTGCATAATGGTTTTCATATCCCCAGACATTACCCGATCCTGTTCATAAAAGGCCACTTTGTCGCGGACTTTTTGGTAGGCAGGTTGCAGCACTGCTGAGGTTTTTACGGGGGCATGAAAGTCGATACCCTGCACGGCAGCGAGCAACTCGACGGCGAGTATCCCTGAGGTGTTTTCGGCCATGTCTCCTAAGCGGCGTGCGGCAAAGGTGGCCATGCTGACATGGTCTTCTTGGTTGGCGGAGGTGGGTAGGCTGTCGACACTGGCGGGGTGGGCAAAGGTTTTATTCTCTGAGGCCAGTGCGGCGGCTGTTACTTGGGCAATCATAAACCCGGAATTAAGACCGCTATTTTCAATTAAAAAGGCGGGTAAGCCACTCATTTTCGGGTCGACTAATATGGCAATACGCCGCTCTGAAATAGCACCGATCTCTGCAATGGCGATGGCTAAGGTATCTGCCGCCATGGCTATGGGCTCGGCATGGAAATTACCCCCAGAGATAATGTCGCCATTGTCAAAAATTAGCGGGTTATCGGTGGCCGCGTTGGCTTCTATTAATAATGTTTTGCTGGCGCTGTTAATTAGATCTAGGCAGGCACCCATGACTTGGGGCTGGCATCTTAGGGAGTAGGGGTCTTGCACCCGGTCACAGTTAATATGTGACGTCAGTATGTCGCTGCCCTCAAGCAAGCGGCGGTAAACCATTGCTGTGGCCATTTGCCCTGGCTGGCCACGCACTTCATGGATGCGTGCGTCAAAGGGTTTGGCGCTGCCTTTAAGGGCGTCTACTGACAGAGAACCTGCCACCATGGCGGCACCAAACAGATTTTCGGTATGAAACAAACCTACTAGGGCCAAGGCGGTGGAGGCCTGGGTGCCATTTAATAGCGCCAGACCTTCTTTGGGGCCCAGTACTAAAGGAACGATGGACGCAGCGGCGAGAGCCTGAGCCGCAGGCATAACAGCACCCTGATAATGGCAGTCGCCCTCACCAATAAGGCACAGGGCCAGATGGGCTAGGGGAGCCAGATCACCAGAGGCACCTACGGAGCCTTTTTCGGGAATACTGGGCATGATGCCAGCATTAATGCATTGGATAAGGCTGTCGATCACTAACTTGCGAACGCCGGAATAACCCCGGGCTAGGCTAATGACTTTGAGGCACATGATAAGGCGCACAACTTCGTTACTGAGATCTTTACCAACACCGGCACAGTGGGATGTGACTAGGTTTTTTTGCAACACCGAGAGCTGGTCGTCGGGAATGCGTGTCTGGGCCAGCAGGCCAAAGCCTGTGTTAATGCCATAGGCGGCGTCACCTTTGGCTACGGCGGCAGAGACTGTGTCGGCACTGCGCTGCACGCCAGCCCAGCTGGCTTCGTCTAGGGCAACTGTTGGCTGGGAAAAATACAGTTCGCGCAGCTGCGCTAATGTTACTTTGCCGGGGGAGAGTATTAATGTGGTCATGTTATTTTGCTCCCTGCTGCTGCCTGCTGTCCCTATTATTGGGCGCTTGATCTGAACGCTTGGGCAGCATAGGTATGTTGAGATTATTCTCGCGGGCACATTCAATGGCGGTTTCGTAGCCGGCATCGGCGTGGCGGTATACACCACTGGCCGGGTCGTTCCATAACACTCTTGCGATTCTTTTGGCTGCGGCGGCTGTTCCGTCACAAACAATCACCACACCTGAGTGCTGGGAAAAGCCCATGCCAACGCCGCCGCCGTGGTGCAATGAAACCCAGGTAGCGCCACTGGCGGTATTGAGCAGAGCATTTAATAACGGCCAGTCAGAGACTGCGTCGGAGCCGTCACGCATGGCTTCGGTTTCGCGGTTGGGGCTGGCTACAGAGCCAGAATCTAAATGGTCGCGGCCAACCACGATGGGGGCTTTGAGTTCGCCGCTGGCAACCATTTCGTTAAAGGCTAGGGCTAACATGTCCCGTTGCCCTAAACCGACCCAGCAGATGCGCGCCGGTAAGCCCTGAAACTGAATGCGTTCTCTGGCCATGTCGAGCCAGTTGTGCAGGTCTTTGTCGTCGGGGATTAGCTCCTTGACCTTTTGGTCGGTTTTGTAGATGTCTTCTGGGTCACCACTCAGGGCAACCCAGCGGAAGGGGCCGACACCGCGACAAAACAGCGGGCGAATATAGGCGGGCACAAAACCCGGGAAATCAAAGGCGTTGTTTACCCCTTCGTCAAAGGCCACCTGGCGAATATTGTTGCCGTAGTCAAAGGTGGGTATGCCGAGCTTTTGGAAGTCGAGCATGGCTTGCACATGAATGGCCATGGAGGCTTTGGCCGCGGCGGCTACTTTGTGTGGGGCGCTGATTTGTGCCTGTTTCCATTGGGGGATAGTCCAGCCCATGGGCAGGTAACCGTTTACGGGATCGTGGGCAGAGGTCTGGTCGGTGACTGCGTCTGGGCGAACACCACGTTCTAGCAGTTGTAATAATACTTCCGGGGCATTGCCTTGCAGGCCCACGGAAACCGCTGTGCCATGAATTTTAGCCTGCTCTAGTATGTCTAGTGCGTCGTCTAGGTCTGTGGCTTTTTTGTCTAGATAGCCAGTACGCAGGCGGAAGTCGATACGAGTTTCGTCGCATTCTATGTTGAGGCTGCTGGCACCGGCCATGCTGGCCGCTAGGGGCTGTGCGCCACCCATACCTCCGAGACCTGCGGTGACAATCCACTTGCCTGTTAAGTCGCCGTTGTAATGCTGGCGGCCCATCTCGACAAAGGTTTCGTAGGTCCCTTGCACAATGCCCTGGCTGCCAATATAAATCCAAGAGCCAGCGGTCATTTGGCCGTACATCATGAGGCCCAGCTTATCTAGCTCGTTAAAGTGTTCCCAGTTGGCCCAATGGGGCACTAGGTTGGAGTTGGCGATTAACACTCGCGGGGCATCTTCATGGGTTTTGGCCACAAACACTGGTTTGCCACTCTGCACGAGTAATGTTTCGTCGCTCTCGAGATTTTTTAATGACTCGATAATACTGTGGTAGCTCTCCCAGTTGCGGGCAGCTTTGCCTATACCCCCGTAGACCACCAGATCTTCTGGGCGCTCTGCAACGTCTGGGTCAAGGTTGTTCATCAGCATGCGCATGGCCGCTTCGGTGAGCCAGCTTTTGGCGGTGAGCTGGGTGCCAGTAGGGGAGCGGACGATTGGAGCGGCTGATGCGGCTGGTGCAGACTCAGGTTTGTCGGTCATGGTAAGCCTCTAGGTGCTTAAATATTCTGTTTAATACATCCTCTCAAATGTATAGACATTTGCCAAGCGGAAAAGTATATTAAAACCGACCAAGAGCCCTCAGCTGCCCCTAGATAAAGGACAAAGAGCCCTTAGCGGACCTAACTAAAGAGCCCTCAGCAGACCCTAAATAAAGAGCAAAGAGCCTTCAGCGGCTCCTAAATAAAAAGCC